>Ga0099822_1007227_pt1 | contig 14372 bp, 8 predicted proteins | sample CowpeawhiteBW_FD_76839 | JGI IMG/M metagenome (GOLD analysis project Ga0099822, IMG submission 76839) | Root nodule microbial communities of legume samples collected from California USA - Cow pea white BW | ecosystem: Host-associated > Plants > Roots > Nodule | place: USA: California | collected...
AAAATAAATATATAAAATATATATATATATATATATATATATATATATATATATATATATATATATATATATATATATATATATATATATATATATATATATATTTATAATAAATGAAAGTTATACAAGTTCAATGTTTATTCAAAAAAATTAAGGCAACACCATAAAAAATTTAAGTAAATTTTTTAAGTAAATTATACCTCATTAATAAAAGCATGAACCAACAACCATTTGTAACAAAATTTTCGAGAATATATTTTCTATAAGTAATGTAGGCAAACTGTATTTGCATTTAGTTTTTTATAGTTGCATTTTCCATTTATATAACTTGTTCTTTATATATGGGGAAACAAAGTTCATACAACTTAATCTTGTCGTGGATACTTAAAAGTAAGGGTAGGACAAGTTCAATATGATAGTCGTTAAAATCCAACTTAGATGTTATTTTTCAAATATGACACCAATTAGATGTTATTTTGAGTCTTGGTGGGAACTTCTATGCATTAGTCATAATAGATGATTTCTCTAAGTTCACATGGACACTGTTTTTAACATCCAAAAATGATACTTATACTTTCAAATGACTTGCCAAGGTCTCAAAAATGAAAAAAGCTCTAAAACAATTTCTATTTGAACTGTTCATAGAGGAGAGTTTCAAAATAATAAGTTTGAAAACTTGTGAAAAACATGGTATAAAACATAATTTTTCTGCTCCTAGAACTCCTTAACAAAATGGTGTACTTGAGAGGAAGAATATATCACTTGAAGAATTTGCTAGAATCATTTTGACTGAAACCTTGGTGCCAAAATACTTTTGGGTTGATTAAGTCAACACTGCTAGCCATGTTTTAAAGCGTGTGTTGATTACGCTAATTTTAAAGAAAAACCCTTATGAGCTTTCCAATGGTAGAAGGCCTATTTTGACTCACCTAAAGGTGTTTGGCCATAAATGCTTTATTCTAAACAATGATAAAGAAAAACTTTGCAAGTTTGATGCAAAAGATGATAAAGGAATCTTTCTTTGTTATGCTACAAATAGTCATGCTACATGTTTTATTTGATGAACCTAACTCAAAGTTGCAAGATCAAGTGATAATTGATGGAGATGAAGATTATGCAGTTCTGGAAAAGCAAGCTAGAACAACAAATGAATCAGTTGAAAAAGGAAATCAATCAACTAAAATTTATGTTCACAACAACTTACCTAAGGATTGGACTACTCCCAAAGAACTGTCAAAGGACAACATCATTCGTGATATAGATAAGGGATTCTGTACTAGAACAAGCTTAATAATTTTTTTGAACATATTGCATTTGTATCATAAGTTGAACAAAAAAATGTGAGTGGTGATGCATTGAATGATAGTAAATCGATTATTGTCATGCAAGATGAACTTAATCAATTCACTAGAAATAATGTATGGTCTCTAGTTCGTAGAAGTTATGATATGAATATAATTAGTACAAAAATGGGTGTTTAAAAATAAAATGGATGAAGATGGTAACACAATTAGGAAAAAATCAATGCTAGTAGCTAAATGTTATAATCAAGAATAAGGAATTGATTTTGATGAAACATATTCACTTGTTGGTAGGTTAGAAGGTGTGAGATTATTATTAGCATATTCTTACATGTATTACTTTAAATTGTTTTAAATTGATGTTAAATGTGCATTCTTGAATGGTTTCTTGAATGAAGAAGTGTATGTATTACAACTACCTGGTTTTGAAGATCATATTTAACTTGATCATGTTTTTAAATTGAAAAAGGCCTTATATGGTTTAAAGCAAGCACAACGTCAATGGTATGAAAGGCTAAACAACTTTTCATTATCAAAATGGTATGCTAGAGGTGTTGTTGATAAAACAATTTTCATTAGAAAATATGAAAGTTATGTGATACTCACTACAAAAAAAAAAATCTAATTTTCATACAAACAAAATCTGTATGTAAAGCCCTAAATCTGTATGTAATTGAATAATTCTGACAGATTATATATAGAAAAGAATCTATATGTAAAACAGTCGTAGGTAATTGTACATACGAAAACATTTCGTATGCAATGTTACATACGAAATAAATCCGTATGTAACTCATGTGGACATTATTCACAAAATAAATTCGTATGTAACTGATTATGAGATTACATACGGAAATGGATTCATCTGTAATAAATGTAGATTTTACCCATCGAATAAATTCATATCTAACTGATAAGTTCCATTTCCCATGGATAGATTCGTATGTAACGTGTGTTTATAAGAATTTTTTTTATATTCTTGTAACCTAATTGTAGTAGAGTTAAAATGAAATAAACTTTTACCAATACTAATTCAAATGAAGTTCAAATTGGTGCACATAACAATCTAATAAAGTTCTAATAGCATATCCAAAGTCATAACAACATATAATCCACAATGAAGAACTAAGAACCTATATCTAAAACCAAGGTCCACCAACTCAATCCAAATTGTTGATCTAAGAAGGTATAATCAAAATCAAGTTTGAACAAAATGTTACTTTCTTTTTTGAAGGATGGTTAATTAGGTCCCCAAGAAGACCATGTTGAGTAACATAGTGGTAATTGTAGTCAACACTAATCATCATCAAAGATCATATAACTTTTATTCCTCCGTGCTCTAGTTTCTCTGCCAGCCTGCATATATCAACACTCAAACCATAAGTGTTTTTTATGATTAAAATTAGGCCTAGTTGCGTATATTTTCATGCTTAAATTGCACTAAACCAGGGATACTTCTTATAATTGACATATGAAACCTTCTGTAACTATTGGTCACCAAAAAATTTAGACAATGTGTACCTTGGTTATGAGTCTTTCAAATGTTTTTGTTCCATGCTCTTCCATGTATCTCTCAGCACCATGAAAATGAAAATTCCCCCAAAGGGATAACTATAATTATAAATGGTATTTTTAAATTACTTAAACTTCACAAAGTAAATATTTAATCATGATAATTTTTCATATTGGTTTACTCACTATATGTTGATGACATAATATTTGGTTCGAATAATAACTCCTTGTGTGAAGAATTTGTTGCAGCTATACATGATGAATTTGAGATGTCCATATTGGTGAACTAACCTACTTTTTGGGGCTACAAGTCAAACAACTTAAGTAGTGAGCATTTTTAAGCATGTTAAAATACTGGTTTGACTTGGTGAAAAAGTTTGAGATGGAGAATTATAAAGAAGTTGCCACCCCAATAGCCGTAAACTATTAAATGGCCTCAGATCACTACAAGAAAGTTATGTATGATCCCTCACAAAACGATTCAACAAGGGATTAACAAGGAAATAGCAAAGACATTACGTTGTAGCTAAAATATAGGTAGCTAAGTAGCTAGAGAACCACACCAGTGCAGGGAAAGGAAATGGCCGCGATTATTTTGGCCTTTTGGCTACGGGTTCGCACCCAAGGCATATGAAGGCGAGGTAAAAAGACAAATTTGTATGCCTCAGTTATGAATCGAGGCATATATGAGGGTCACTACCTTGGTTCCCTCAACAAATGAGGCTTAATGTGCACCAGAAATTAAGAAAAAAAAGAAAATGAAATGGAGAATTAGGTTAGGTTAGGTTATCGGATACCCAGCCCATGTCGAAGGTGTTGTAGTCGACGCCGACGAGTTTGTCATAGAGAAGCTGCTCTATGTAGGTGTTAATGAGTTTGAGCGATCTGAACCCTTGTTTCTTCGAGATCGAATATACAATGGCGGGAAGTAATTCCATTCCTTTTGTTTTCTTCACTCTTTGCCCAATCTCAATATGATATACAATGCAGTATTCAACACTTGTTAAAAATTGCCACAATACCTGCATATCAATGCAAGAATACCAAGATCTATGGCAACAAAAAGACTTAAATCAATTACTAAAATAAATTAATTCTTACATAGTGAAATTCTAACAAGAGAACATAACCAACTCATCCAAAATCAAAAAATACATTAAAAAATAAAAAGATCATCAACTAAAGGTGGTTTCATATGCAGTCCACCCTCCCTTAGTAGCAATGATGGCAGAGGTAGTGGACGCTTGATCTTGCAGTTGCAGAAGCTTGATGCAATGGCGGGAACGACTACGGGAGTGGACGTGGAGGTAGCAGAACACGCGCTCAGAGGGAGGAGGGTGCTTCTCTCTCGATGTAGAACCCACGCGAGGCATATACCAATTTGAACCCTAAATAAATGTTTCTCCCTCGGTTCAATGTGCAACAGAGGCATATACCACATTATGCCTCGGGTCCAACTCAAGGCATATACGTACTACAATTTAATTAAAATAGTTTTTAGTTTGTTGAAATTAATTAACTTATATGCCTCAGGTGGCACTCAACTGAGGCCATAATATCTTCATGCCTCGAGTATTTGAAAACCAAGGCATAATCTAGATCGTCCAGTTATAACAAATATCAAAATTTTAGAATTTTTTTTCTTTTTATTTCATATGTTTTAGGATTGTGCATTAAAAAGTGCAACAAATAAAATTAAGAAGATTTGAAATACCAAGTAAAAACATCAATAAATAAGGAATTGCATTATAAGGGTAAGAAACCCCATCAAAAATTTAAAACTGCTCGAAACTAGTACAAGTTTAAAAAATTTTCACAAAGTACCAAGGATTCTATAACTATCTGTAAGTAACAAAGGTTTTAGAACTGTAGATAAGTAACAAGGAATTTTATAACCGCCGGTAAGTAACGAAGTTTTAGACTTGTCGGTAAGTATTGTTGCATCATGATCTTTTATTAACATTGATTTTTTTCGAGAAAAAGCAAACCTCGGATAACACCTTTACAGCGAGTATCAAAAGTAACCTCAATTAAAAATTATTTCTTTTGTAGTGTAATTCATTTGTGTTTGTTTAATTGTTATTGGTTCTTTACTTTGTCATAATTCATATATAAGTTGATTGGTGTTGTTTGATAACGCTTAGTTAAAGGTTTTTTTTTTTTTTATTTTTAATTCATAATACGAAATAAAGATGAGAACAAACTTAAAAATTGATCCTGTGCTCATATATGTTAAACTTGTAATATACACTTGAACTCTATCAAGTTTTCCATGTATATCTCTCTTTATCAACTTTGTTATCAACCATAACATTACTACGTTAAACGTAGTGATCCTACTAAGTTTACCAAGTTCATTACGTTTCTGCAAAGCGCGTCGACAATTAGAAGCCATGCACAATGGTCGAACACAGGAAATTTAAATCACTTTTTGAATTTTTCTTAATAAGCCTAAATTTCTGTTTATAAAGAAGTCAGCTTTAGTTAGCTGTTTACCTGTTTTATTTCATTATCTTCTTCTCTCTCCAAATTTAATAGTATTATTTTTCGCAGGTATAAGTTGTAGAAATTAAAATTTTCACACTAGCTAGATATTAGACAAAAAAAATTATAATTTTTTTTAGAAATTTATAAAAGCAAAATAAAATTGACGTTTTCATAAATTAAAATTATTTTAATGTATAAATTTATTTGCAGAAATGATCTCATATAATCTTTCTAAACGTTGAGTTTTAACTTACATACAGAAAATAATTTTAATATTTGAAAAAGTCAATTTATTTTAATTTTTTAAAATATTATTTTGAAAAACAAGGTCTAGTCACTTTTTTTTATGTAATATATTAAAAATCGGTTGGTCGTGGTACTAAGAATTATCACCCATATGTCGGATAAAGGTGGTAAAAATAGAGGGTCAATGAGAACGTGGGTAATATGAACTAAATTTAATGGAAATAATAGATTAAGCAAGAAAACTTCCTCTCTCTTTTTTGTTTGTTTGAATGAAGCTCGAAAATTTGGAAGGTTATCTTCACGTAAAGTACGTATGCATGCTGTCACTTATAATCTCATACGAACTAATAGATTCATAATTGAGAAATTCCTATTTTTCTTGGATACAATTTAATTACATTATGACCTTTGACTTTTCATTCTATCCTATGAAGAAAATGTCAATGACTTCAATGGTTATGAAATCTATCTATTTTATCTTTATAACAAAATCTTAGATGAAAGGTCATGACGTTTTATTTTAATTATAATATATTACGTGAGATTATTTTTAAGATATCTATAAAACTCACAGAATGAGATCTGAATATGACCCTTCCATTAAAAATCATATTTAAACTTAAACAATAACCTATCAACACAAAATCATAGAGATAGAAAAATACGAGGATTAATACACCAGAAAGAAAAACGTTGAGTATTTCTTATCCACAACATTCAATTATGTCCATAATTAGTATTTATCAAGTCCAAAATTTATTCAAATTAAAAAATATTCCAAATCGCGATATTGTTGTAAATTATTTAAACAAATCATAACACTGCATGTAAAAGAAAAATATTTCCATGTAACTTTTTTTCTTCTTAAAAAGAGACAACTTGATGTTGAGATTCGAAATATCATGAAGCAGCACCTCAAAATAGCAAAGTCAAGCTTAAAAAGATCGTTATTAACAACATAAAAGTAAGTGTTATTATCTTTCTTTCGAATAGTAAACACAACGCGCAAAATATGTCTTACAACCAAGACACTTCTCTTTTGCTCACTTTGAAAATACACTAAATCTATAAAATTTTATTAGCTTTTTAACATACTTAATTTATAAGAGACAATCTAGTTAAAATATTGAATTTATATTTTAATGTTAAAAAAGTCTTGCAAATTTTGAAGGACCGTGTAGGAATTTTTATGATTTATTAATATTTTTAAAGAATTTTTATGATAATTATTTTAAATGCAATTTTTATATAATAAAAATTTAAAATGTGAAAGCTGTTAACGCCACTAACAAATTAAATAAACTTTTGCAACAAAAATACGTGATTCCAAACATTTAAAATTTCGTCGCACAAAATGTTTGACGAAAATTGATATCGTCACTCAAAGAAGCATCACAAAAATATTCTAACAAAAATCATAATTACATTACAAATTGTTACGTCAAACAAATTGTTACAAAACTTTTTTTTTTTCATTACAAAGTGATTAAGATGATAGTATTACGTGTCAATACTAATTGTAATAAAAAATTCATCACATAATCTTTATTGGCGACAATGTCACTTGAATTAAAAAATTGTGCTTTTTTGATAATAAAAAAATGAATTTAGTAATATATTATCAACAACTTACTAATAACCAAAATTGTAAAATTTTTGTTGATAAATTTTATCGACATATTAGAAAATTTGTAAATAATTACGAACGATCAAAATTTATCCTTAATTATGTAAATATCTATTGTTATTGTTAATGTGCCGAGAAGTGAATTCTAAGTTTAATTCAATCCTACAAATCAGTTTATAAGGTAAGATTTGTACTCCACTTAATATTATGAAATTATCTTATTTTTAGTTAATGTGGAACTTTCACCACGATATTTTTTTTTGTCAATAAAACTTATTATTAAATATTTGATTTTCTTTTTCTTCCTCCTCCCACTTCTTTTTCATTTTTCTTCTTGTTCTTTCTCTTCTTTTTCCTCCTCTTCCTCTACCACCCTGTCATCGTAGTTGTTTCTATTATCATCTCCACAACCTTTAGTTCTTCCTCCTCATCTTCCTTATTCTCTTCCTCTTTATTTTTCCCTCCTTTATTGTTGTCATCGTTGTTGTCGTCATTATTGTCCCTCCCTGACACTGTTACTATCACTCTAGTCTCCTTTTTCTCTTCTTCTTTCTATATTTTTCTATTTTCTCACAAATCTCTATTTAATTTATGTAAGGTAAGATCTATGTTAATTATATTTTTAAAGTGAAAATGGAAATGGTTTTATTAAACTATATCTTGTTGATCGATGAATTAGTCTAGTCTATTGGCAGCCAGGAATGGACCAATGAGTATTGACTTTATCATTAAATATTGATTCTTTTACTTTAATATTTCTTTAATTTTTAATCGTTTATAAAATTTACGTTTAAACAAAATAACAGACTTCACATTAGAGATTAAAACACAATAACTTTTGTGTTCCTTTTTTAATAAAATTTGACATCAACAATCAAATTAATATAAAATTATAAGTAACTAGTTTGATTAATAGGATTATTTTTTTAAAAAGCTTATCATCAGTGTAATACATTAGGTAAGTTACACTAATATAATTTGATATATTCTCTTCATATATATAAACTACATATATATCTTCCACGTAAAATAATTTTTAGATTACTAAATAAAATAAAATTATTTCAAGTGAGCTGATTCAGACACCCTATTATTTCCAAAACATATTTTAATCTTAACAAATTTATTTTACTGTCCTTTTATATCGTTCTAGAAACGAGAAGGTTGCTTAGTGGTAGTTTTTATCCAATATATTTATTAAATACTAAATTGAAAAAATATCTTTTATGAAATTTCGTTTCTACCATTTTATTCATAATTAGAAAAACACCAATAAAGTGAATCTAGTTTTTGGAATTTGACAGAAATTAAAAATTATTGATTTGATGATAACTGCTGAATAATTGTTTATAAACTTGTCTTAAAAAGTTGGCCATGATTATGATTTGATGATAACATCTAATTTTTAAAATTCATATTACAATCAAATATTTCAATGTGACATCTGTTGTTTGAGTGATAAAAGTCTAGGATCATTTTTTTAAAATATAATATTCAAGTTTGAATACTTGTGTATAAAAAATAAATATTAATATCATGTTTCTAACTCGACGTCTTTTTCTTACTTCAGGAAAATAAATTATGCTTAAGACCACATCCATCATTAATCGCTTATAATTGCAAGCAACTTTTCTTAATTGAAAAGCTGGGCCCCACCTACTTTTTATTCGGTATTGGGTAAGTGAAATAAAGGAAAAATTTACCATCTTTAGGGTTAGATTGTAAACAGTCATTCAACATTTATTACAGAATATTTAATTTAGGGACGTGAATAATAATATCTTCACAAAACCAAACCTATTTATAGGACAGTTCACACGTTTACTATCTTTCCATTCCTCTTCTCAATTTTTTTATATTTACAAAAGTTTTCTTTCAATGTTAAAAGTTTTCAAAATGGCTGTACTGTTATTAAAAAAGTACTTTTCATTCTTCAATAAACACGCATACACAAGAAAAAATGGGTGGTTTAAAAATGGGCTAGCAAAGGCGGCTATGAGCATAAAGATGCTTCCAACATGGAAGGTTTAACACAACAACAAAACCCTCAGAAAAATAATTGTTCAGTTTTTCTAAGGATGTTCAAAATGAAGTTATGATTTATTGCATATTGCGTGCACATATATGGATAACATGCAAGTTTGCTAATGTTTACTTTTTCTTTTTTATATTTGGTCAGCGTGTACTTCTTACATTGAAACTTCTCCATGTATCATTTGTAGAATAGTCTAGTTTACGTCGTTGAATAGTCTTCTCTCATATGGCAGAATTAGGCATTCGTTGATTTTTTTTATTTAACCAAAATTTCGTAACGTAAGGCTTGCGTTGACAAATCTAGTTTCTACACTTAAGGACGTCAATATGAAACTCCAGACTACTATAAATTCGACATTCGGCATCCCTCATGCTCAACTTGCACCTCTCCTATGAACAACAAACCATACACAAAAATGAAACGTTTAAGCTCTTCTTTCTCCGCCGTTATTGCCATTGCTCTTTTGTTTTCACTTACACCTGCTTCGGCAGATTCTCATGAAAAGTTTGTTCAATGTCTTTACGATTATCCCGAAAACATCTCAATCTCCAGTGTTGTTTACACCCAAACCAACTCTTCATACACCTCTGTCCTAGATGTTTCCATTCAAAATCTTAGGTTCTTCAACGCAACCTCAAAACCCGTGGTCATCGTCACTCCACTGGTTGTTTCCCACGTCCAAGCCTCCATAATCTGCGCCCAAAGACATGGCCTGCAGATTCGAACCCGAAGCGGAGGTCATGATTACGAGGGTCTCTCGTACGTTGCTGGGATTCCATTTGTCGTCGTTGATCTCATAAAAATGCGAGAAATCGTTGTTGACGTAGAAAACAGCACTGCATGGGTTCAAGCTGGGGCAACCCTCGGTGAACTTTACTACACGATTAGTCAGAAAAGCAACACACTAGGGTTCCCAGCAGGTGTGTGCCCCACCGTGGGCGTTGGTGGCCACATTAGCGGTGGTGGCTACGGATTCTTGATGCGTCACTACGCTCTTGCTGCTGATAATGTAATTGATGTTCACATAGTTGACGTCAATGGTAAACTCCTTGATAAGAAAACAATGGGAGATGATCTATTTTGGGCCATTAGAGGTGGTGGTGGAGCAAGCTTTGGAATCGTGGTGGCTTGGATAGTAAAACTAGTTCCAGTTCCATCAACTGTGACAGTGTTCCGAGTTCCAAGGTTGGTGGAAGAAAATGCAACGGGGATTATTCATAAGTGGCAGCGTGTGGCAAGCAAACTTAACGAGAGCCTAACCATTAGGATCAACATGGCAAGGGTAAATTCAAGTCAAAGTGGGAATCTAACGGTACAAGCGCAGTTTGAATCGTTGTATCTGGGACGTGTAGATGACCTCATACCCTATTTGCAAAAGAACTTCCCGGAGTTGGGTTTGGTGAAAGAAGAGTGCACTGAGATGAGTTGGATAGAATCGATTCTCTTCATGGGTGGATTTACAAACGGTGAATCCACCGATGTTTTGCTGAACAGAACTCAGCTAAACGGTTTGTCGTTCTTCAAAGCAAAATCTGATTATGTGAGAGATCCCATTCCAGATGTTGGGTTAGAAGGGTTATGGCCTTTCTTTTTTGAAGACGAGGCTCAAAATGCTTTCGTTCAATTCACTCCTTATGGAGGAAGGATGGATCAAATTCCAGAATCCGAAACTCCATTCCCACACAGAGCCGGCAACATATTCCACATTCAATACGGGGTGTCTTGGTTCGAGAAAGGCGATGTGGCAGCACAGAGGCACGTCAACTGGATTAGAAGATTGTACAATTATACGGAAGCTTATGTTTCAAAGAATCCTAGATCTGCATATCTGAATTATAGAGATCTTGACATTGGAGTTAATAACAAAGGTCACACAAGCTTCAGCCAAGCCAGCATTTGGGGCTTTAAGTATTTCAGTAACAACTTTAACAGATTGGCACGCGTGAAGACTAGGGTTGACCCTCGAAACTTCTTCAGAAACGAACAAAGTGTACCTCCTCTTGTCGTGAAGGGACGAAAATAGATTTTCTTGGGTGCAGTACATGTCATTATAAAATAAGCTGCTGTCATTTTACTTTTACGTTTATAAATTGCAGTATTCATCCATATTCCTTAGTATGATGTACAATAATATTGATTTGTAGTATGTGGACTGGTCACACTTATCACTTTTTTTCACTAGTTTCTAGCTTCATCTCATATTGAAAACCTTGAATAATCATAGTCTATTAACGGTAATAATATTTCTCAAATGGAAACTACATCATACCGACTTAATCTTACCATTTACATTATTTATGTGTATTATTACAGGAAGGTTGCGTCGTAACTAAGAAAAAAAAACTTTCTTGTCAAGGTTTCAACTATTTGAGAATGAAATCAGCATGATGATATGTGAGTTTTGAATCTGAAGTTCTTGCTGAAAACGTGTTTTTTAACTCTATGATATTTAAATCAAAATATGATAAAAAATTATGAGAGAAAATATTTCAACTTTGTTACTTGTGACTCACTCAATTGTTATTTTACCAAAATTATTATCAAGTAGAGTTGTCTATGGCATAGATCATGAGAAATACAAATACCTACGTGCTAAGATTCGGGGAACAAAATTTGGAGAAAAATGTGTTAGCTAACTTTTTAGAGGTGAACAAAGATAAGTGGCTATTTACGACTACTGTGAATCAATGACTATTATAATTACAATTTGCAACTAAATTATTTTTGTGATTAATATCAGTCGTTAAATTATATTTTTTTAGTTGTGGTTGTTGTGTATTTGTAATGCTCGTCTGAACAGTGTCATGCGGAGGCAGAGACAATTTTGAACCCATCACTCAATCTTGCTCTCCAAATCAAAGATGGTCCAATAACCCAAGTAGATCGTATTTCATCAAGTTCGTCAGGTGTGAACTTGCTTATGTCAATATAATCACCAATCAAATTAAAGTCATCGGAGGAAGTTTTGCTTACGAATTTGATGTCGAGTTTTTTGTTGTATACAAGAAAACATGCCATTATCTTAAGGTTTTGACCTTTCAGGTTATATAGGTATTTGAACTTCAATGGTTTTTCTTTTTATATATGAGATGAAATACCACTAGAATATCTTATATATATAATTAATATAGTTTTTACTGATAAAAAAAAAAGAAAAGAACTAAAATGATGTGGTGATGAGCATTGTTAGGGATAAAGAAAATACGTATTCAGATAAATATTTTCAAATGAACTCAACAACTAATATCAATCTCATCATTGCTTCTTTCTCTGCATGTTGACGACACTAAGCTCAAATGAATGATTCTAATTAACAAAGGAACTTAATACAAAAAAGACAACACATAATTGAAAACACAAAGATTACAACTAAGTTGTAATGGATGTGAAATTGGAGAAATGAGAAAGAGAACATGAAAAAAAACGAGTAAACAACTAGAATTAGAAGAATAAACGGAGGGGGCTCATGAAGATAGAAGAACGTCAGCATCAGTTGGAGATGTAGAACAGGTCTTCATCTGCACGATAAATTCTATGTAGAATCTTTACTTGAATTTTGAGAGTTCAATATAAAACTCAAAGTACATGATCATTCTCACCGGTGTTCTCACAAATGCTTGAATTTTATATACTTAAAAAGTTGTCTACAAAATGGAGATGACTGTATGTAATATAACATGAGCCCTCCAAAACTTTTATGCTAAAACCTACTCAAATTAGACCAAATGAAATGTAAACTTCTAAGTGGTAAATGAAAATTCATATTCATGGAAGAAAGCAACCTCTTAGAACATTCATCAAGGTGTTGGACGCGTAAATGATTTGGATAAATCATTTGTGGATCCCTTTACACGATATTTCAATTTGTGTCACGTATTCGTATCTGATACGTTTCTGTGTTTGATATTTTGGGATACTTAATCGATATTTATCAATAAAGCATTTAATATATAAACCAATAATACTTTTATGATGACAATAATTTATAAATTTTTATGTTAAAAATATTTAATACATTTGATTTAATTTAGATTCACACATGAATAATCATATATTTCTCATATTTTTAAAAATATTGTATATTTTTCAATATTCATACATCACGTATCGTATCACGTATGTTATATGTGCATCATAGTTTGTTGGTATTTTGAAGTGAAGGAAAATGAGCAGCTCACTAAAGTGAAGGTCATAGAGAATAAGAAAAAACCACTCACCAGTTAAGCAACTTGACGAACAACGTATTACGTAGAAAACATGTACATGCAGTCGATGCATACGTTTTTCAGACTCTTACAATGATATAAGTTTTTCTGTACACGTTTTACCAAACCCACATCTATCCTTCTTTATATTCTCTTGCATTTTAACTGTTTGGAAGTAACTTTTGCTCGGTAACAAGAATCGATTTCACGATCAAGGTGGTCGAGCGTTTCATAAATAAAATTCCTCCTCTCGAAACTCACGATCTTTTGGTCAAAGAAATGCAAACAACAATTCCTAACTACTTCACTGTTAAGTAAAACCGCTCTTTATCACTATGTCACCGACATCATTCTTCTTCTCCCATTTCCCTCCAATCACGAAGAATACAAGATGTGGAGAATCTTTCAGAGGTGGGGGAAGGTTCAAGAGGTATTCATATCAAAGAGACTAAATCAGAAAGGCCAAAGATTTGGGTTTGTAAGATTTTTCGAAATTTCTAATCCGGAGGCTCTTGAAAAGCAGCTGGGTAACATTTGGATTAGTAATATGAAGATCCATGTAAACCTGCCAAAGTATCGAAGAAACACAAATCTATCAAAACCAGTAGGAAACACAACTAGAGAAGCAGACCAACCTAAAAGAAGGGAGCAACTGAGATATAAGAAAATGTGGGTAAAGAAAACTGATAAAACATATGCCCAGGCGGTAAAAGGGAGAGCGGATAGCAAGGATTGTAAGCAAGTATGGAAGGGTATGGAAATCCAAGTGAAGGAAGAGGCAAAGGAATGGCTTCAACGAAGTTATGTTGGGAGGGTCAACAAATTTTGTAACATAAAGGATATAAAAGAAAGCTTCATTCTTAATGATTTGAATTTCATTAGGTTGAGGTATTTGGGTGACAATGTTATGCTCTTAACTGCCAAAGGGGAACAAAGTATTGAAAAGGCTATTATTGATA
>Ga0099822_1007229_pt1 | contig 14371 bp, 7 predicted proteins | sample CowpeawhiteBW_FD_76839 | JGI IMG/M metagenome (GOLD analysis project Ga0099822, IMG submission 76839) | Root nodule microbial communities of legume samples collected from California USA - Cow pea white BW | ecosystem: Host-associated > Plants > Roots > Nodule | place: USA: California | collected...
AAAAATATATATATAAAAAAAAAAAAAAAAATATATATATATATATATATATATATATATATATATATATATATATATATATATATTACGTCGCTTAGGAGTCAAGGTTAAGTACAGTTTAAATACTCCTTGCTCCCTCCATCTTCTGAAACACCTTTTAAGGACAAAATCGTGACAAAAACCCACGTAGTTCCAAAGCGAACAATACTTTGAGAATGCAGTCGTTGTTCCTAACGATGGCTGTTAATCAAATCGGACGGTGCCTTTTGAGGATAAAATCGTGATCAGAATAAGTTTTGTAATCATTTTTTTTCTCTTTTGTTACACACTTTTTTTAGTCTCACATTTGATTATTTTTAATATTTTTTTTACATGACAATGTTTGACTCTTAGTTTTAAATGTTCAAACGCATAAAATTTTCATTTATTAAGTAATATAAACATTTTTTTATTATCTTTGATTCTTATTTTTTTGTTTTATTTGATTTTTTTTTTGCTAAAATAATTTTCATTGTTCCTCAATTCTTTCACTCTTTTGATATCCAAATTTTTTTTTCAAATTTTTAAGATACTTTCCATCTTATAATACCGTTGTTATACATTTTTTTTCTTTGTACGATTTTATTCAATGATATATCAAATCATTTTTATAGCACACAATTTATCATTTATACTTTTTTTAATATTTGTATTTGTTGTTTATTTTTATCATGTAGAATATTATTATGATGATTTTTTTTATAATTACTTTTATTTTCTAAGTTATTATCATACGTCCAATCTTATTGGTCAACTATGAAATTTCATTTACAGTAATATAATAATTTAATATAATTATCATAAATTTTGTTTATCACTATCCAAAATAGATTGAAGTTCAAAAGATGAAAATCTATGTCTAAATTTGAAATATTTTTAGTTTAATATTTTTTTCTCTAAGCTATCTCGTTCAAGTGGTATATTATAATCTTTGTTAGTGTATGAAAAAAAGATATTTCATCAGAATTTAGAGAAAGAATGAAAAAAGACATTGGAAACATTTTTAAAATTAAAAAATTGATTTTTTTATAATTTAAAAAAAATATTTTATAAGTTTACCGATTTTATTTCATTAATAATTTCAAAATTAATAGATATTTTAGTTTTGTTGAAACATATGTGTAACTGTGTAATATTTTATATAATTATTTCACTCTTATAAAATTGTTATTTGATATTCGTATTTAAATTTATACAGTTATACTTATTTTAAATGTTTAACATTGAAGAAAAATTAGAATATCACATTGAATATTTAATAATATATTTTATTTGTCGAGATATTTTCTTAAACAATTAATTGATATTTAAACTTTAAGAAAGTCACTAGTGTAAAAACAAATTTATAAGGTCCCAAGTTTCACGTTGCATGTAGCAAAATTCGACCTTGAAAATGCATAATGAGATTTTTGTAAATATTTTGTCAAAATTGGCATGCGATGTCCTTATAACGTCTGTTGTCAAACCTAGGGGAGGTTTGACACCCCTTAACATATAATGACCTAAGGTTTGACGTCCTTTAACTTTTGTTATGAGGGGGTCTGATGTCAATTTGACTTTTAAAATTTTAGAAACAGTGTCAACCCTTCACCTTTCTCTTTCTCGAGAAACCTCCAAAGTGCAATGACAATGACAAACTTGTACGAGGAAGTTCTTAAACCCATTTCACTCCATCTTGTTATTGTGTATTCATTTGGACTCAAGCTTTCATTATCCTTGATTGCATTTTGACTCAATTTTTTCTTCTGTATTCAAGTATAGAGTGTTCAGGTATGAGATATTGGTCACAAATTCATAATTGTGAAGATTTTGGGGTAAAAAACTTCAAATGGTCATAATTTCAAATTGGTCACAAATTCTAAGATATGTTTTTTTTTTTTTTCACCAAGTTTTCCATACTTTATAGCTTTATTTGAAATACTTATAGTACTTAGGAAATTTTGGAAATTTTTGTGGTATGTTCTTGAATTGTATATTGATTTTTCATAATTTTATTGGAGAAAAATATTGACACAAAATTAAAAAAAAAAATCCACAAATTGACGTCTATTATCCGACATCAATTTAACATCTTTCACACCTTGGACCTTCAACTAATATATACAAAAAAAATCTAAAATAACATAGGTTAAAAATCTTCTTTATATTAATAAATATGTACGAATATATAAAAAATGAAGATGAATGACAAAAAAAAATTATACGCGTATAAATAAAAATAAATCTTTGCATGAAGAATATGATGATAGGATGAGATGTTGAAACATGTCCTATTTCACTTGTTATCACAACTGTATGTCATTATATGCCTAAGAAAGTGTGAATAAAAAATAAATAAATAAAGGATTTACAAGTTGAGAGCGAAAGATATAGTCGTGTTGGGGATAATTGTAAAAAGGAAAATGATACTTTAACCCACTTTTTTTGACCCACTTTTAACTTATTACTTCAATCATCATTAGATCATTTTTTTTATTCTTTTTAGTGATGTGATATGATGATCTAATGGTGATTGAAGTGGTGGGTTAAAAGTGGGTCAAAAAAAGTAGGTTAAAGTATCATTATCCTTGTAAAAATTAGATTATTTAATAAGCTCTTGTTTTAATAAAAATCAGATTAATTTCTATTTAATTAATTATTTTTAAATAATTAAATTCATTTGAAAGCAAAAGGATATTAATTTTAACACAAGAAAAAAAACATATTGAAATTTCAAGGGAAAATTTATTTAAAAGTATACTCATAAATTACAATTTAAAAAAAAATCTTTAAGATTGGTTTTTTACAAATTTCTTCTATTATACAACTAAAATTGCTAAATACTTTATATATGTAACATCTCATTTAATAACATACAGTTACTAAACAAAATATTATATAACTGACCATCATTAAACATAGGAATATTGACATGTAACTACTATATTACAGTCATTCATATAAGATATACTGAAATATAGATTTACACATAACAAAGTTGATTTAACTACAACTTTTTAAAGTTTATTTACAAAAGATTCCCCAAATGCAATTCCTCTTCCTTGACTGGTCCAAGTGCTACTTCTTCATCTACTCTCACCAATCAAGTAATAATTACAAATAGAGAACACAAGACAAAACAACAACATAAAGAAAAAAGGTAAGCTAATATACAAAAAAGTTTATTACTTCAAAAGAATACAATTATTAATCATACTTATTCAATCATACCAATCATGAATGAATACTATCCTATTTCATACAAAGACTTATATATGACTCAATTATCTAGATACTTTCATTGATATTGAATTTTGGCAAGTTTTGCACTTGTGGTGACATTTATTACTCTGAAGAGCCATTGCGAATGGGTTTCACCCTACCCCACACAAGGTTAGTCCGTTAATGTCTTTGACCAAGATAAAACCCCTAGACTAAGACCTTGTGCTCTTCTCACCACATACTCTATCCTTCTCTACTTGATAATTGAACGGTTAGCGCGTCAAGATAACTTCCAAATTAAACCCATATATGAATGCATACACTAATATAAATCACTACTAATCCTCCTCAGATTAGTATCAACCATTCTCAAATAAACCTCATACACCAACCATTTCCTAAGTAATAATCAGTATTTACAATAACACACCAAAATGAACATAGAAAATGACTAGTAGACTTTAATGTATTCTCTCAGCAAAATCATTCATTCGCTCAGCGCGTAGTGCCTATAGGCCCCACTCGTCTAACGACTAGATGGCTCGCCCAACGAATAAATCATTGGAGCTCATAAAGATAAATTCCTCCGAAAGTTGTCTAGTGAGTGTATTCTCGACCAGTGACCACCAAGTCAATAAGCTCTCTAACTTTGGCTTCACTTAGCAAGCACACACGCGATCAACGACGCCAAGTCAGTAAGCCCTTTGAATTTAGATTCCTTCAGTGAGTATATACTTGACCAACGACCACCAAGCTAGTAAGTTTTTTGACTTTAGATTCGCTCAACGAGTACATTCTCGCTTAACGACTACCAAGTCAATAAGACCTCTGACTTTGGATTCAGTCAACGAATGCACACTAGACCAACGAGTTTGCATAATTCTGCATAATAATGTCATCCAGTCTAGTCCAAATAGTCCAATAGTCATCACAAATGCCAAAAGCATACCAAATTTGAATTTCACCGCAATCATCAGTATCAATTAATCTCAAATGCAATACAAAAACAACCAACATTTCTAAGTAAGCAAAATTAGACCTAAATCCCAAAATTGACACATCATATATTATTTTACAACTCAAATGCATAGGCAAATCATGGTACAATCATACAAATTACTATATAATATTTATGCTACTCAAAAGCAGTGTAATTAGCTTTCCTCACCTGTGAGACAACTCAGACATCTCAAGAATACCAAACCCCCTTCACGCTTACAGGATGAACAATTTATACCTTGAAACAACACAAACATGATCAGGGTACAACATTAGAACCACTTATCAACAGAGACTTATAAAGATGATTTAGATGCCAAATGCGAGCTAGATCCTCTCACATGCACAAGGAAGAGCAACTGCCCAAGATAAAAATGGTAGAAAACCAACTTACTTAATTGAAGAATATGATCGGACAAAAGTGGAGAGTTGTCACAAGGATCACCTTAGCGGTCTCTGATATTCAAATAGATGAACATAGGATGAGAAATCTAGAGAGAAGTGAGAGAGCTCTAAAAAATGATTTTTAGAAGAATGGTATGTTTATAAATAATGAAACTCGTTTATAAAAGTTATATTTATACTTTAATTTTTTAGTATTACAATAATCTAGTGTCATTATTTTAAATACTACATCGATTCTAAAATAACATTTTCTATATCTTTACATTATCGCACGAAAGAAAAAGGGTAAATATTATTATTTTCAAAAATGCTCTTCATATAAATATGAAAATAACATATTCACGCAAATTCGTATTAAAAATGAATAAATCAGTAGTAATATATTCAAAAGAATAAACTAGACTTATTTAAAATTAGTTTCAAGTTAATATATTTTATAAATGAACAATTTAAAGATTTATTGAATTTTAATTACTTGTAAGCTTAAATTATTGGTGAGATTTTTGGCAAATAACAATTAACTCATTAATAATCATATAATATTAAAATTTATTTGATTATTATTTAATTTTTCTAAAAATAAAGACAGTAAACACAAAATTAAAATATTAGTAGGGATCATTGTGAGGGAGTGTAATAATCAATCTCACTATAAGCGTTTACACTGACTCTAAACTATATAATATATAGTGTCTCATTATCGTGAGATGATTTCCTATTTACTTAAGTGTGTCAAACATGATGTGACTTGTTAAAATGTGTATCTTTTTCCTAAGTGTGACAATATTATTCTTGGTGAAACTGTGTGTTATATTGTTTAAACAAAAATATTACAAATTTAATGTGTTAGAAATCTCACAATAGATAATAGATAAAGAAGAATAAGATAAGCAACATATAAGAAAAAAAAAATCACATGATATCTTATTATCTTATATGAGTATTGAAAATATTTACTTAATATTTTTTTATTTAAATTATATTTTTAAAACTTTTAATTTTAAAAATATCTTTTATATAAAAATAAAAATATATTTAATTATTATGTATAATTGAGAAATCAGATATATAAATATTTAATATTTTGTTATATTTCATTCCTCTATTCTATTCTATTCTGTATATAGAATATATGAATAAAATAAAAGAAAATAGGAATCTCCTTCGTAACTCTATTGTAACTCTTGTATTTTACAAAATCTCTTAAAATTTGAAATAATTAGGTTATTCACAACTCATATTGATAACAAATTGTATTGAAAATCTTTTATCAGTAAAGTTGTCCAGCAAAGTAGTTTCTCGCCATGAAATGGAGGTAAGAGTTATCCTTTAGGTAATTGTGCTTAATAAATATTTTTCTTTGATAAATACCACTATAAAAAGGAAAGGTCCTAACTAACATACTTATTTTTAAAGAAATATTTTTGCTAGAGATAGAGATATTTCAACAAAGAAGATCACTTAAAGTGGTAAATATTTTTTCAAATAATTTATATATTTATGACTGCTATTTGATATGCATATATTTCGTGACGGAATTAAAGAGTTTATAACAATATTTTATCATTACTATTGATTAAGAGAGAAAATTTTCCTCACAAATATTTTTTGACATCTAAGCATTTTATTATAGATTCCATCACAAATATGTGGCTATAAATGCTTTTCATCACAAAAGTAAAAATAACTAACAATGAAAGAATAAATGACACATCAAGTATTATGAAAAGAAAATTAATTATTTAAATGAGTGTAAATTTTTTTTAAAAGTTATTTTTTATAAAGTTATTTAAAACTTACTTTTTAAACTGATATTAAAATTTATTCTAATTAAGTTTAATGAACCTATGCAAATCACAAACAAATATTAAGCTCAGAGTAACTCGTCATACACATTACTTCCCAAACTTACTTCTGTAATCCTCAATCCTCGTCAGGTCTCCACATGCCTTTATATTATTCTAACAATAATGATATTTTAATTTACTTTTTGATTTATTATTCTAATCATTTTTTAATTATCTATTTTTATTTATTTTTAATAATGTTATGTGACGATTTAAGAATGATTAAAGTAGAAAAGTAAAAGTGAGTGAAAATATTATTATCCTATTCAATAATATAGTACTCCCTCACCCACTTCCACATAATGCTCAAGCAATGAAATGCAGGATATTTTTTACATTATATCATTCAATTACAATTCATACTTAAAAATGATGTGATCACTCCAAAAATGTAGAGAAAACAACACAAGCTCCTAATAATTTTGCAGGATACATATTTGGTTCTCAGAATATAATTTCCTACATGAACAATGATATTTTGACAACTTTTTTTTTAGTAACTTCTTCTAAGTTGTTTTAGAATCTAAAGAAAATGAGAAAATAAAAAAATAAAAATCACTTAGAATTATAAAAGAAAGTTGTCAAAAATTTAGTTATTAAAAAATTGTTTTCTTACACATTGCCACCAAATAATTCGAGGTACTTGAAGTCACCTTCTAAGTTTTTTACTCTTGATTGTGCTGCAAAACAAAGTGCCAGAACGCAAGTTAAGAAATAGATTCTAGTTTGAAATCAATGAGGACTACCTCTAGCTTTAGATCACTAAACATGGGTTTGATAGGTTCCCATAATGCAGCCGTCTCTTCATTGCATACTACGACTCTTAAGCTCTCAAGCTCCGTGACTGAGTATGGCAATTCAGACAATCTGGTGCAACCTCTGCAATTGAACCTTTCTAAACTACGAAGCTCCCCTATGTTCTCTGGTAACATACCAAGGTTTACACAGTCAGAAATGTCAAGAAAGTTCAGTTTATGAAGGTTTGTGATGGTGTCTGGCAACTCTTCTAACTTGGTACAAGAAGTAAGCCTCAATGATTCCAAATTCACCAACTTTCCAATTCCTTCAGGAAGTTTAGAAAGATTATGGCAGTTTGTGATGCTTAGCTTCTTTAGGGAAACAATATCAGAGAGTCCAGCTGGCAATTCCTCCACATCACAGTAATCAATGTTCATCTCCTTCAGATTTGGCAGCACATCAGAAACGTTGATGGTGCTGTTTTTGAAGGCTTCGTTCACATTGCACATAAAGAAAGAGAACTTGTGCAGATTCTTCAGTGCCACTCCAGTCTTGCTCAGGAAAGGAATCGAAACCTTCTCTAACCTGATTCGTTTGAGATCAGTAAGATAATCAAGCACCTCTAAATTCTCCAACTCAGCACGATTGACGTCATAATTCGTTATAATCAGGACTTTTAATTTATTCATCTTCATCATGAACGGTGGTAGCGAGCGCTTCTTTTCTCTAAGGTTCATCACTAAAACCTCAACCTCATTTGGCTGCAAGTTGCACCAATCTGAAGTGAATTCTTCATCTGCAAAATCAGACTCAATAATTAGTGTTTGAGAACTCTCTCTCAACATGTGCGCATGCCATATGTGCACCAAGATAGAAAGATGATCATACCAGTTGATATGGATAATGTGCGGGCTGCAATGTGATACTCATTCTGTGTAGTCCACCATTTGGGAATATTGTTCCCTCTTAGGTCAATTATTAGTCTATGCTTCTTCTCAGTCGGCAAATTTCTTGTTTGATGGATGGCTAGGTCCCGAAGAAGACCATGCTGCGTAACATAGTGGTAGTTGTAGTCAACTGTGCCAATCCTGATCAATGAAAAGAAATCAATCGCTCATGAGTCAATGCACCGCAAACAGCACACACAATATTCTCTCCATCGCAGAAGTAAATTTTGTGACAATTATAGGAAAAAGTGCCAATAGGATCATGGCTATTCACTCATGATAAATTCCTCTTTTTTTTTTCTACGCAGAGAATAACTCAAATATCAAATCTTTTTCAAGATGACTTGGAATGTTTAATGCATAGAGATGTTCTCCAATGAGAAGCACTAATTCGCCTTACCTTGTGACAATAAGATCAGCCACGTTCCTTTTGACGAGTTCAAGGATATTCTCCATAGCAATGTCATCATCTTCATCACGCTGTTCTGCACAAATATCAACAAGAGCTGCAGCGGGTATCTTCTGTGCTTCAGGAAATAAACTCAGGTCCGTAAACACCTCAGCAACCTTAGCATTCAAGTCATCAAAGCAATTTTGGAGGCAAGTATGAAGAACATCGTTACTAGAACTATAGGCAAGAATAGAGTGACCCTTTGACAATGTCTTCGCCCTGTTTTGCCAAACCACTGGTGCTTCAAGACTTAAAGATTTGCCGGTCACTATAAGAGCCAAGGGAGAACCACTGCACCCTTTTGCTATCTGCAATTTATTTGATGTGTTCAATGAAATCAGAAATTGATACTAAAACATTTAACATTGTTTTGCAATTATCATAACTGGAAGGTGAAAACTTTTTTAGACAAGTATTCCGTAGTTACAACTTTACACACCACATTTGTAATACTCTAATTGAGCAATAGAGAGTACCTTCTTGACAACATTATCGGGAATTTCAGAACTAGTCTGATCCAGGGATGCAGAGTGGCGAAATAAGTTTAAAGCATCGGCTTCATTCAGTGATTTCAACACGTATGGCTGTCCAAATCCTTTAATTGCGAATCTTGATGTCACTAAAATCTTGTAGTTTGGGATCTGAAACACGAATTTCTCTACTAGAGATGCTGACTCTGGCAAGACACCGTCCAGGACCAACAACATGGGGTTTTTTCCAATCTCTTTTAGCAAAGTTTCCAATCGATAAACTGCACCCTCATCACTTTGAAACTGTGGCTTCTTGCAACCATTGTGTTCAAACAATCTCTCCACTATGGTTCTGAACTTGGGCGCTTCCACATCCACTAAGGAGATGAAGAATATGTTGTCCTTGAATTTACCTAAACAAATTTCAACAAATTTAGAGCTCTGCATATTCAATCTAAAGTTCATATTCCTTAGACATGTTTACAGAACAAGTTAACATATGACCTTCACAAAAAATAAGATCTAGCTTCTTAGGCTAATTATTTTGGACATCATCAAGAACATATAAAATACTTTCATTACTCAACTTCTTAAATCACTTTATTCTCTCCACATTCACACAGTTATTCCCCTAATGGATCAAATGTGCTTGTATTTTCATCAAGTTCAACGTTTCTGCCTCAAAATGGGTAAAAGGTCCCTTAGATGAAACTGTAACGGCTTTCCAAATACAGCCTAAAACCCATTTGTTGCATTCTGATATCAAAACATCCCCTTGTAGCTAATACCTAGCTAGCGTACTATGACTAAAAGTGGCAACCTATACCAAATGTGTCTGCTAACTCACTAGATTCGTTACTCAATGGTACCCAGTAACTAGAAATGAAGTTGAATAACAGCCTAATGGTTTGAGATCAATAGAACCAAAGAAACCCTCAAACAACTTTTCAAACGATACGAATACGAGAAGAGAAAGATGATGAGATAGACACATTCATACCTTTAACTTCCTTGTCAGAACAAAACTTCTTGGCCAACGTTGACTTTCCCGAACCTCCTGTTCCAGTTACTGTGAGCACTGACCCCACATGATGATTATTCAGCAACTTGAACTTCAACGCCCTCAGATGAACATCCAGCCCAACAGTGAAAGCTGGGGGTTCAGGTGGAGAGCACAAGCCTTTTAATTCAGTCCTTCTCGGAACATTCTCCATAAGCGTCGCGTGAATCTCAGAAAGCATGATCTGGTTTTCCAACACAATGATATTTATATTTCCTTGCATATCCAATTTGAAGTACTCATAAATAGAATCGATTAAGTCTTGAAGTTTCTGTTGGGAATTGGCCTTATAACAGAAATTCCACCAATCAACTTTGGAGCACTCCATAACAAGCTCCTTCCCCTGCTTGATCTGATCTATCAGCTTCTGCGTTTCTGTAGCTGGTTTATCCAATCGCTTGTTAAGACCATCTATCTGCCTAGCCATCGGTGCTACTTTTTCGAGGGTGGAATGCAACTTATTCAGGGTGTCTCTGAACTTCACTGCCCTGTCTTTCATGTCCACAACAGTGCTCAGCAATTGATCAAGCACTTTTCCAAGAACAGCATCCAGAATCATAGCCATGACTAGTGCCCACAGAGACTAATTAACTAAAAACACCCAAAATCAGAAACTTTGATCTAACTTCTAACACTGGTATGTGAACCAAACAGACAATAAGAAGGTACCGGAATTAAGAAAATAGAAAAAGGGTGGTGAAATAATACAGAACGCCAACAATAATGCTCCGAAATTTTATTTTTTATCCTCTCTTTCTAAGACGCTGTAACGCGGTACCCGATATCTTTGTTTGTTCGCATCAAAACCCTCTTGGATTTATACGATTTATGTTTTCTTTCTTTTGACAAGGCCCTTTCCCTCTAAACCGTGTTTCCTATTGGCTTTGCTATAAAACGTGGAAGTTTCCTGGATTACAAAGTTTTTTGTTTTTTTTTTTTTGTTTTGACTTGGTTTTGGGGTCAGTGAGACCAACGTCTATAACTTGAGCGAGTTTAGGTTCACGCACTGTTTAATGTTCACATGGATATACAGTAGTCAAGACATTGTCTAAATAATTGTGCGTATTATAGAGAAATGGTATTCTTGTAGTAAAATTTAGTGTGAACATTGAAGAGAATTTCAAACACAGGCAAAGACTTTTATGAACCCTGATGTCAACTACGTCCGCAAAGTCACTCCTCAATTAGTTTCAACCCTTAGACTTAAAAAGGTTATTCCTATTACTGTGTCAAGTATTCTAGAGACGACTCGCTTAATAATGAAAGGATTTCGTTTAGTTTGACAGTTCAAAACTAATAGCATCTCATCTTTCATTCTGCCAATTCATATACATATTTGATGTCGATGCTTCCATTTCCTTCTTTATTTTATCTATGTATGTGATTTTTATTTTATGGCTGTATTAAAGTAGAGAATGGAGGTAACCAATAAAAATCTTGAGAAAGTGCTTTATTCATCAATACAACAACAGGAATTCAACATGGTTCCATAAAAGGTTAGGAATTAAGACTGAATCATAAGTGTGTAATATGTTAATAAAGAAGTGATGTCTTTTCTAAACTATTCCGTTTTGTTCTGATGTTTCTAAACTATATTTAGTAGTTAAACGATGAATTGTGGACCATTTCACACCTTTATTAAATTGGCTTTCAGCCATTGAAACAAAATTTATCAATTGGAATTTAATCTTAAATTTACCCTTTGACAAAAATCCTACTCAAATAGTTATCAACTACACAGATATCCATGTGGCTTAATTCAAAAGCTTGAGTGCACTGCTACTACTGGTCTTATAAGGTGATTTTCTTTGCTTTGAAAAGTGACAAACATAACACACATTATACACAATTTGGCCAACGTATGGGACGAAACGAAGCCTAAAGTGTATGAATCCTAAATACAATTTGAATTTCCCTTGCTGATATATAGATAGTCGAAACTTGATTTGTAAATTTTCATTATTAAAAATATAGTTTTTTATTTTATTGTAATAAATCAAATTAATGTTGCTGATATAACAGAAATTAAAAAAAAAGGACCAACTTATCCCGTGTCACTTGTGGTTTAATAGATTAGAATAGATAAGCTAAGTAGACAAAACGAGTTGATAGATTAAAAATTGTTGGGTTAGACTCCAACTATATGTTTAAAGAATTCAAACTAATTAAATCTAATTTGTCGTACTTAATTTAAGTTAAGTGGAAACAAATCTTTTAGATCAGGAGAAGAAAGTCTCAACCTTTGGAGACAAAAAAAGAAAATTTATTGGCATATATTATACTCGTTGTATGAAAGTGGTGTTCGTATTAATCTTCTTATTTACTCAAATTGTTCTCTCAGTTTTTTATGGGAATAATCTTTTTATATAGGTGAGTCTAATAACTTAATTAGAATTTATTGCAATAAAATATTTTTAAAATTGATAAATTTTCAATAAGTTATCAATATATTTTTTACTTTATACTTTAATTTAGTATAAGTTCTAAAATTGAAACTAAAATTATTATTTTAATGAATTCCTTAACTAATTATATTTATTAACATTTCAATTGTGTTTATAAAAAAATACGATATATAATATTATTGCTAAAAAAATCACAAATAAAACAAATACGAACCGACACTAGTCGAATACGGATGTACTTGTGAAACATTATTACAGATATTTTTTATATAATATTTCCATAAGTTTGATAGGTAGATCTATTTATTAAGAAAAAAGAGAACAGACAGAAAAATAAAGGTAATAATTAATGTAACTACTTTTTATCAAAACAAATGAAAGGCAATTTTTAAGTGAAAAAACAATCGATTTTTTAATTAAATAATATATCTGTAAAATTAATATTTAATTTATTTTTTCAGAAATATTAATAACACTAAATGTGTCAATCAATTAGAATTTTTAACCACAAAAAAAATCAATAATAAAAATACAAAATCATTCAAATCTAAACTTATCTCACTTTTGCTTTCACCCTATATCTCATTCAGATATTACTCACAAAGAACATTTGTTTAAAAGCTTTTATAGGATTTTATCTACCAAAATTTTAACTTAAAGGTCCACTTTATTTCTTACCTTTAATTTAAGGGCTGTCCCAAATGGTTGAGCCTAAGGGCTGGCCCAATAAGGGAAAAAGAGATCCTAAGTCTGCCCTCACACTTACTTCCCCTTACTCTTCAGATTTTCGCAGTCGTCAAACCTTTCTTTTCGCAACCAGAAGCTCTGCTAGGGTTTAACCCCGACCCCGATCCCGTGAGCCCAGCCTCGTCTCCTTGATTCGTGTAAGTATCCTACAATTCCTCTTTCCTTTTCCATTCATATGCTAGGGTTTCTAGTTGGAATTTCGTGGTGAACTACTCTAAAAGCTCGCTCCGCTATTCTGTTCCAGCCTGTTTATCTGTCCCGGGAGCTGTCGCGTCCTCGCTGTTGGAGTCGAACCTTTCCTCTAGCTATTTCCAGGTAAGGGAAGCTAGGTTCTGTGTGTCTAAAGTCGTTTTTGGCTTGCTTAAATATTGTGGTATGATTTGTGGACTGCAAGCTACCGTGTTTTGTTTAAAAATGTCGTTGTGGTCTTTGGGTGTGGTGTTTGCATGTCTGTTGTGTGAATGAGCAACGACGGGCACTAGTTTTCTCGCCCAAGCGAGCATGCCTCGCCTAGGCGAGACTAACAGGGGCTCGCCCAAGCATTTCTGTGCGAGCGGTCGCTCAGGCGACCTGATTTCTTTTTGAGCGAGGTGCAGTCTCGCTTAGGCGAGATGGGGCTCGCCTGGGCGAGACATCGCAGAACCATGGTTTTCCTATCGCGCTCTCGCCTAGGCGAGAAGGGTCTCGCTTGAGCGAGAGGGTCTCCCTCGCCTGAGCGAAACCTGTTAGCTTGAGCGAGGTTGCGGGCAGTTTTGGGTGCAATTGTTGAATGATCCACTGTGTGTGAGTTGCTTGTCTGATCTACATGCTTTACTAGGAGGGTACAAGATGATGCCATGATTTATATGTGAGTTCGAGATGGGAATGGTATGTTGCTTTATTGGGTATGAATTGAAAAGCATGAGTTGTATAACTTGTCGATTATACATGATATTAATGTGATGAGCAAATTCTTGATTTGGTGGGTGGAACATGTACAAAGTATGGGTAGGGTATAATTCCATGACTCTTGTAGTGAGAGGTCTTGGTGGCGCCTCATCTGTTGGACGTAATTCCATGGAC
>Ga0099822_1007236_pt1 | contig 14364 bp, 5 predicted proteins | sample CowpeawhiteBW_FD_76839 | JGI IMG/M metagenome (GOLD analysis project Ga0099822, IMG submission 76839) | Root nodule microbial communities of legume samples collected from California USA - Cow pea white BW | ecosystem: Host-associated > Plants > Roots > Nodule | place: USA: California | collected...
ATTGGTGTATCTACTTCAATAATACTATTGTTCCGTACCATTATGGAAGAAAATTCTGGTAAAATATACACTTCTTCGGGAATGAAAAAAAATTGATCTACTTTAATTTGGTATTTTGTCTTAGTTCCAACTCTTCTGGAGTATAACATCTTTCAGAACGAGTCATTCCTCCAATTTCTGCCACCTACCTCGGGCTCTTTTCCCCTTGTTCGGTAGTAGCCTCGATGCCGTAATTCCAAGGCACAACATATAAGGCAGCTTGAGTAGTAAAGTCTTACACTATAAACGCATAAGCAGGTAAAGAGTACATGTGTTGTGCTACCAAGGAAGTAATAACCCCTAAAGAGGCTAGAGCAAGACCTAATTGAAAATGAATTGAAATGATAAAATCTTCAATTTCCATAGATTTCTCAATTTAACGTAGTTAAGGATTTTAGAAAGCTCAAAGTCAGTGAAGTATTTAACTCTAAGGACTAACTTAGTACTTAATATAACATTTTTTTGTTTGTTATGTCAAATTAAATATTTTGTTTTGAATAAAATAAATAGTAAAACTAGATAAAGATAGATAAAAACAAATAGTTGTACAGATAATAAATACAAATAAAAAAATACATGGTAAAATATAATGATAAAAGTAAGGAAATAAAAAGATAAAAAATAAAAATCACGATAAAATGATAAAGTCTAAGTAATCATGATAACTAGAGCCGACCTTTAACATTGACTCTAATTAGTGGCTTAGCCGATATAACTTTGTCACTAATTTTTAAATTGATTGTTTTATTATAACTATTTAGCGTTAGCCAAACCAACATAAATTAAAAAAATAGATACCTTGTACAATACCTTCATATTCAACAAATGTAGACGAAAAAATAGAAAAAAAATATATAATGAATGAAAGAGATAAATGAGTATAAGGGAAATGAATGTGGATGGAAGAGAAGTAGAGAAGAATGTGGATAAAAGAGACGAGGAGAAGAATAATGGATGATGGAGATAAGAAAAAATATAAATGAATGTGTGGGTGAAAAATAGAGTGTGATCAGTGGCGAATCTCGATAAAAAATTTTGAAGGAACCAAAATAATATATTCAAAATTTATATATTGAATCATTGCACTTGATATAATAAAAGTATATATATAATTTAGTATTGAAATCTCTTTGCATTTTCTTTTTAAAAAAATGATAGTTTTGAAGTTGTATTTGATATGAAACCCATTTTAAATATGTTTTCTAATTTGATCTCTTTTCATTGGATATTTCCATATTTAAGAACATTTTCCTTGAATAAGTTCCAAAGAATTAATATGAAACTTCCAATCTTAAAAAAGGTTCATCTAATTCAACAATTGGATCCTTAGTGTCATGCTTAAAAAGAATCTATTATTTTATTCTTAATCAATATACATATTTAAAAAAATTAAGACTAAAAATAATTTATTAAAATCTAATCGAAAATTGAGAGACGTAACTACTAAAAAAAAGGGTTAAATTATACCTTTAGTCTCCATTTTTGTAGTAAAATGTCAATTTGGTCTCTTAATTCTTTTTTATCTCAATCTGGTCCCTATTTTGGGAAATTTGATGCAATCAAGTCCTTTCCGTTAGTGGTGTAGTAACAGTGTTAAATGGGGTGCCACGTGTCAATTTCTGAATTTTTTGAATTTTTTTTTAATTAAAAAAAAAAAAATTTGCCACGTGTCAAGATGACATCATGCCACATGTCACTATACGAGGACCAAATTGAGAATAGTGAAATGACACATGGCATAATAGTGACATGTGGCACGCTGTCAACTTGACAAGTGGCAAATATTTAATTTTTTAAAATTTTTTAAAAAAATAAATAAAAATTCAAAAAATTCAGGAACTGACACGTGACACCCCATTTAATATTGTTACTACACCACTAACAAAAAGAATTTGATTGCATCAAATTTTTCAAAATAGGGACCAAATTGAGATAAAAAAAATTGAGGGACCAAATTGATATTTTTCTACAAAAATGGGGACCAAAGGTATAATTTAACCAAAAAAATTATAATATTTTCTTCTATATTCGTACAAAAAATGTATAAAAAACTCATGAGATGAAAAAGATACAAAAATATTAAACTAATATTTTATTATCAATAGACAACATAGAATTACTTTTTTATCTTAAAAAATGGAAGACAACTGATGAAAGATAAGAGCACATAAAATGAATTTGTGTGTAACTTTTTTTTTTCAAAAACAAAAGATATGCGAGTAGAAGATAAATACAATACGTAAAAAACTTAGAAGACAATAAGGGAAAACAAGAAAAATATTTCAATACAATTTATTATTCTTACTTTATTTAATTTTATATTTTATTATTTATTAATATTAAATATAATATTTTATAAAAGAAATAAAAATCTATTTAAAATTTTTAAAATTTATTTTAAAAAATATTAAACAGATTTTAACATATATTTAAAAAAATTGGAGAGGCCATGCCCCTAAACTTCTTCTAAGTTTCGCCCCTGAGTGTGATGAAAAAAATAATGTAGATGAAAAAAAAAAAGTGTACATGAAATGTATGAGTGTGGTGAAATTTATGTAAAAATTTATCACCACACACACATTATATATAAATTTATATAAAAGGTATGACTGTACATGGATTGTTAGATTAAAACTAATTTACCATCCATATTGAATATAAAAAATACACACAGATTGAAAATATATAATTTAGTACGAGATAACTTAAATAAATATAAATATTAAAAATGGATAAAATTAGTATTAACCATTAATAATATTTTAATTATTTTATAATTAACGTCGGTTTAACAGATATTAATTTAAATAAGTATAAATATTAAAAATAATACGCTAACCAGAAACTTAACTTATTTGTTTTTAATATTTATATTTAATTATTTGTACAGCTACAACGTCCTTTTAACCCACACTAACTTAAATAAATACATATATTTAAAATAAATAAGATTAACATTCATTAAGCTGACACCAGCTTTATTTATTTTATTTTTTCTACAGGTAATGTCTGCTTAGTCTATACTAATTGAAATAAATATAAATTAAAAATAAACAAGGTTATTATGTATTAAATTGACATTAACTTTTTTATTTTAAATAATTTTACATCTTCTTACTTTTTTTAAATTAATCTTTTATTTTTATATTAAAATAAAATTAGCTGTCATTAATAACGTCATAATAAGATTGACTCTAATATTTGGAAGCTACATTTATATTTTTTTATAGTGATCGAATTAATGTGAAAAATATGCATAAAAAGTCATGTATTATGGTGGGTTGATTCTCGGTGTAAGTTGAGAATTAAATAACACTTTCGTATCTTTTCCATTGCTCCTAAAATTTATAGTATTACTATGCATCCAAATATATAATATAGCAACCTACATGCATTTTCAAGTTGTTTTACATTTATTATTGATTATCCTTGACAAACTAAATTGTTGAGATTGTTCTGTTGGTATATTTTGGTTCATTTATTGTACAACTTCAAGGAATAAGTGTTCTATCCATTTCTCACCTCTCCAATATTATACGCATTTTGTCACTTCCACTCTCTTTTGGACAACTTGGCGCACTTTCCAACTCTTTTAATCAATACTTTCCATGTAATATTCTATAAATTGTCTAAATATGTCGGTGTCTTCCTCCATTATTTTTATTTCTAATATTGTTGTGTGCTAATTTTATTGTAAATATATTACTTTCACTGTATTTCAAATCTTAATCATTTTCTTTGTTCTTACATAGGTTTAAAGAGTTGGTTGTTGTAAAGGTTATAAAACACGAGAAATTAATGTATTAATAATACATGAGAAAAGAAAGACGGATAAATAAAATAAAGTTGATAAAGTTAACAATTATTTTAAAAGATTATAAAAAGAAAACAAATTATGAAGTTTAAAATATTTCAATTTTCTTTTTCTTTCATTTCTATAATTTATAAGAAGATATTTTTTTATAATAATAAAGATTATAAATAGTTCACTTGAACCATTTTTTGTACTAATAATGATTATAAATAGTCCACTTGAATCAAATTACATAGAAAAAAATATTAAACTTGTAACAATTTAAATTTAATATAAATCTTTTATAAACTTCGATCTATATTAAATTCTAATAAAAAATTATGACAATAAATTATTAAATAAATTATAACAATGTTTTATTATAATTACTAAACTATAACAATGTTAAATGCAAGAGCAACACTTTTTTTATTCTTAATGGGCTTTCATCCAACAGTTCGCCAGTCCAAACTAAACCAACCCAAAACTGTCTAGCTCAGCAAGAATGGCTGCTACGTACAGGGTGACAAACTTAATACATCATAAATTTTATTTTAAATTATAATGAATTAATCAGACAGAAAATATTTATTAATTCATTTTCTATCTATTTAGAATTCATAAACATTTTTAGTAGATGAGATATCATAGATAAATATAGTTAAAAAATGAAATATATATTTTATAAATAAAAGAAAAATTGCAAACAAATTTTAAAAAATATTTCTGAAACCTTAATGAAAATGTTTCAAACTGTTTATAAACCATGAAGCAAACCAAAATTGAAGTACAGCAAATTACACCAATCTATCAAACAATCTAAGGAATTTACAATGATTAATTGACAATGTTAGAAAACAAAAGTAATCAAACATTTTCATCGGAGGCAACTGATACTATAGACCTATTGGATCTTCCAGAAGGTTCTTTCTCCGAATCCAAATATTTAGTAACCAAAGCCTTTTCACAAATATCTAATACATCCCCTGAATGAGTAGCTAAAGCCTTTCCTGAAACGTCTTTCTCCAAAGAATGAGCAATCAAAGCTTTTACAATCTGACGAAATTTCCTTCTGTATGTTGGCAGCTTTGATACTCCTCTTATCATTCCAATCATCCTGAAAATCAATGCATTCATTAACAACTTAATAGATTATCATGTATACTTCATAGAGTGAAGAGATTCATCCTCAAAAATGCAGAGATTCATCATCTAATTCATTGATCGCTTACCTTCTGGAAATTCCCTCCATTTGGGCAGCTTTAAGAGCATCAGGTGTCATTAAACCACCATTATCCCAAGCCTCCTGGCGTTGCTTGTTGAATCCAAAGAGAACTACTTTTTCCAAGTATCTCACTTCAGCTTCCCCCAATTTGATCACCCTTATCTGTTCCTTCAGAACCATCACAGGATTGAAGAACCAATCCAACAACTTGTCCTTTGGCCTGTTCAAATACGTAATCTCAAAGTCCTCAAGCAGCAATACACCACTTGAATTGGCTTTGATGGAGAAGATAAGTGCTTGTAGGAGTGAATAACAAGGCAAACCAACACCAACTATGGAAGCTTCATTTATATTCTTTCCCCTCATCCATTCACAGAGGTCAGCACCTGTAAGTACATTCGCATCCAATAATTCCTTGCCTCTCATCTCACAGTACTTCATCATATTTCCCCAAATCTGTATATTATGATTTAAAAACGACATTAACAAAGATTGTGTCAAGTAATGAAATCACAACAAAAGCATAACGAGATCAGGAAGATGATGTAGTAAAGGAAATTGTCAACTAAAGCCTTTGGATAACAAGTTTTTCTTTAGACGTGCACAATTCCATTTCATAGCTATGCTGCATAGTGCGTAGTCATATAGTTATTAAGACAGCAATCAACCAAATGCCAACTCTGTAGGTTATTTAAAATAGAAACCAGTACAGAAAAATCAGTGGAAGCCAGACATCAAAATCATTGGCACAAATAAAAAAATATAGTACATGCATCACCTTGATAATTAAACCAGAATAAAAAATTCTTGAGTCATGACTTGCTCAGATGATGATATATGATACCTTGTTCTTTGTTTTGTTGTTTATAATTATTATAAAATCCTTCAACAAGGTTTCTTCATTACCCCTAACATGCGCCAAAGAGCCTATTCGTTTCTTGGTTTGACTTTGGCAGACACCATCCATTGAGCTAATTGTGTAATCTAAGCATAACAACATTTAGATCCAAACTTACAGTTTCTATTTAAAGTGACATGATTGGAGAGTCTATTTGCCAATGTTTTAAACTAATTTAATCAACATTAGATGAAAAACTGCTTACCTGCACCATTTTCACCTCTTGAATGGCCTCTCTAACAGATCTTGAAGGAGCTAAGTTTGGCATAAACATTGCAGGCGGGTCCATCGAAGTGTTTAATCTGCTTCCACCCACACTGGATCCTCTCACAGAAAACTCGGATGATTGAGAAGCTTTTCTCTTTCGATACTGGGGCCTGGCTGCAAGCAAATTGGATGCTGATGTTAACGGAATAAATGGCAGATAGTAAAGAAGACTAATTGGGAAAATGTGTACTTTGGCAAGAATGTCCCGTCCCGTAGATACAGCCAATCATTTGTATATTCATCAAATTCAGCAACCATAGCAATCAGATAGGCTAAACCTCTACGGAAAGATCTTTCCTACACCCACAGGAAGGTTAAAAGGTTAGATAAAAGCAAAGATTCAGCAAAGGAAATGGGGAATGAAGAACAAAAAAAGTGATCAAACCTGACATACTATAACAGCTGCATAAATTCCAAAAAAAATGCTTGATATAATAGCCAACAATATGCTGGCAAGGACAACTAGTGGCCACACAAATATTGTCAAACCAGCAATGGGAACACAAACTGTTTCAAGGAATGGACCTTCTCTGCTAATCAAATCATGCAAAAGTCTGAACCAGCCCTTGAACAGCATGTAGGGGCTCTTTACTATAGCAATTGCAGTGAAAAGGGGAATCTCCACAACTAGCCCCAGTATCCCAACAATGACGCATCCAGGAACATGAATTAACCTATAAAACAAGTTTCAATGGTCATAAAGAGTACTCCTTTAATTAAATATTTTGCAAACAGAAATTGTAAGTCAAAGCACTCAATCAATATATGAATATGCAGTATGAATTTCCATTTGAGTTAAAAGAAGCTAAAAAGAACCACTTTAATTCGTATCAATCTATGATTAGATAACTGTATATAAATCTTTTACAATATTTACATCAAAATTTAATTTAATATGTAAATGATCTTATTATGACCTTTACCTTAGCCTCTGACGTTCATCTGAGGTAGGTGATTCACGTAGTTCCTTTAAGAAACTTGGGTATGAATGGTAACACATATCTGCAAAATCCCTAACCACCGTGCAACTGCCTTTGATAGTTCCATAAGTTCCATCCTGAGTTCAGTGAGAAACCACAAATGAACTAATAACTTCTACACTAAGTAAAAACATGCTAATAAAACTTAACAACAATCTTGATTAGTGCAAGAACATCTCAGAAACTCACCACAATACAGTGAGAAAATTTCTTGGACTCGTTATCATGTCTGAAGGCCTCAAAAGTTGAAACCCAAGGGGTAAAGAAACCATACCCCACTCCAACAAGAACGCTTCCCGCTATGCCTAGACCCAACCACAAGCAAAACAAGGCAGGCAAAGCAATAAAAATGGCAACTTTCAAGGCTGCATCAAACATCTGAATCCTACAAAGACAAACAAACCATCCTCGTTCATCATATGAAATAGAATTGCTGATTCTACAAAGAGAAAAGGGAAGCTGTAGAAACTATTTTACTTAAAAAGGGTATAAACAGTCCAAGCCACATGTGAAGGAAACAGCGCCAGAATCACCCCAACGTTGCCTAAAATAAGAACCAGACAAGCAATAGGACCCACGACTATGCCTGCAGAACTTAAAGAAAAACTCAATAACCCACCATCCAATTCACCTCAGATTTCACAACATGAGAGTAAATCAGCAAAAGAAAGAAAAAACCAAATCTTTTTAGAAGTCAACATTAAATCATGAACCATAAAGTGTGAAAGAAATGTAAAAGAAAAAAGAACACCTTTTAAAGCACCAAGGAAGAAAGCATAGAGGAACACAAAGACCACGTAAGAAGCCTTCATCCAACCTTTCATAAAGCTTTGAAAATCCATGTTAGTAAAGGATCAGCTCAAGATCAGAAATACGTTTGCAACAGAGGGAAGTTGAAAGTTGTAACCGAAATTGGAACGAAGCTATGAAGGCATATGAAGAAAATGAATTGGCAAGTCATAGGAAATGAGGCGAGTTAGTTAAGTCAAAAACGAAATTGTATAAAAGGGCAAAAGAGACTTGCGTTGCAAGAAGATGACAAAATTGAAAACTCAGCCAAGAAACAAATCATTCATTCAAAATCTTTGGAACCAAAAAGTAATATAAGCACGGAAAAGCTAGGACAAATCAGAGGCTGCTGACAATGACCATGAGTTATACAAATAGTTTAAGCTTATGGAATTAATTTATACAAATCACAATAAGTGTCCAACTTTTCTTACTTTTTTTGGTAAATTATTATATTTTTCAGTAATTATTCAGTACTGTGTACCGGTTTAACTCGCAATTAATTTTCGTTTATTTTATTAACAAGAATGTCAAAAGATTATGTACTCTGCGGGGTAAAACATGTAAACGGAGACAACGGATACACGTGAATAACGGTCAATAATGGATAAATGATAATGAATATTTTTTATAGCTATATGTTAAGGCGGGTACACGGATATAATAGAATATGTACCGTGAATATATTATACTTTAATTTAAATTAAAAAGAAATTAAAACAAACATACAAATGATTATAATATTAATATATTAATTTTGAATGAGTTATTTTTATTAATTAATTTTAAAAAAAATTATTTTTTTAACTTTTATTTAACACTAATAAATATACATGATTAAAATATTAATACATTGATTTTGAAAGAGTTATTTTTTATCGATTAATTTTAAAAAAAATTCATTTCTTTGTAAATTGTCATCCAACACTATTTAAAAGAAGTTTTTTTTTTTGGACTTAGCTTGAAATTTATGAATGTTATGTATTGCATTTTATTTGAATTTATAGTTAATATATGTTGTTAAATATTTTTTTTTGTAAATACCCGCAGATACCCGTGAATATCTGTGGATATTAAAAAAATATATAGATACCCGCATAACGAATATTTACATAAATATGAAAACGGATATGAGGCGAATAATTATCTGGCAAATAAAAGATAAAAGAGCTATTATCTATATCCTACCAGTCTCATTAACATTCCTAAAGATAATAAATTCTAAATTCTAGTCCAATTTATTGAATCAAATGCTATATTAGTGTTCATTACCATATATAAGATAAAATAAAAATTACTCTTACAATAAAAATAAGTTGCACTTGTAGTACACAAATTTTAAAAATGATTTCGAATTAAATTGATGTCATGAAACAATTTTAAAATATATTTGTTTTAATTGCTTTATGTTATTTTTGGGTCTGTAACTTTCTTTTTTACAAGAAAAAAGTAAGAGGTGCAAGTTAACATTAATAGTAGAAAACAATTATAGGATAGGTGAATAGATGATTAAGGTTAAACTTGATACATGATTATACATTAGGATCGTTTTTTACACTTATGAGTCTATTTCAAGTGGGTCCATGTTTATACAAAATTATTATGTCTTAAAAAGTGTCGGAGCCAATGCTATCAAAATAAAAATGTATGATGATATTGTACTTATATTACAAGAGGTACAACATCCGGAAAGATTTGAAGAAAGAATATTTATTAGGTAACTATATAAGGCGTGAGATTAGGACTCGCAATATGGGCTTGAACTGTCGGACCGATAGTCGGTCCGGGCTAAGACAGTTAACTCGCAAGTTCGCAGTGGCCCAGCTTGTAGTTTGTATTGGCTGGTCTACAAGCTCGCATCAAAAATTGCACTTGTGTCTATTAATTTTTTTTTTGAACTTTTACATTAACGTTTTAAATTTTTGTATGACTAGAAAATATATGTATTATGTATTTTTTAATGTGCCAAAATTTAAAGAATACATCTCGTATGTTAAAGTACGAATATGAATATGATGAAAATGTTGAATTATCAATTTATCATCCAACTCCCCAAAGTCTTTGCTTAATAATTTTGTGAACTTCTTAAAGTTTCCTAATTTTTTTCCAATTTTTTGAACATTGAAGGTTTTATCATAAATTTTTTTTTTTTTAAAAGTGGGATGGCCTGCGGGCCCGCACTTATACGGGATGAGTCGAACTTTTCAACCTGTGTTGAAAATGTGGGGTGGAGCGGCCGATCCACATTGTATGGGACAAATGCAAGTCGGACCTAAACAAGTTGGATCGGCTTGTATTGTCACCCCTGTGTAAGATTCATATTGAAGGAAAAATCTTAAAAACAACCTTAGAAAATTTAATAGTGATGAAAACACATAAGATAATGATAAATTTATATGTGCTTTAGAAAATACATTGCAATATTCAAATGCAATAATTGCATCAACAATTCAATAAGTGATGATGATGCAAAATTATTAACTCTGTAATATTCAGAGCAAGGTATGAAAACTCTTGCAAAAAGTAATCTCTTATATGAGATACAAGAGCAGTAGCGGACTATAGTCATGACAAAGGGTTATAGCCCCTATTTTTTTTTTTATATAATTTTAAATATATTTTTAAAAAATTTATGCATCTATATTTATATATAAAGAATTTTCTTTTTTTGTCTATATTTATTTTTCAATCTTAACTTTTAAATGTTTTTTATAAATAAAAATAATTATTTTATTAATATTATCTTTTAAGTGATCATTTTCTTAATTTAACCATTTTTTTATTTTCTACTTTTAAAAATTAATTATTATAAAATGAAAATTAAATATTATAAAACTATAAAAAATTATTTATATTTAATTTTAGAATTATAATAATAACAATAATTATAGTTTTATTTTTTTTATTAGCATAAAAAAACTTAAATACAATGCTTTTACTGGTTTATATAAAAAATTGGAATTACTCTTTTAGTTTTTATTTTTGTTCAAAAATATGAAGTTAGTTTTTTAGTGTTTTCTTGTCTCAATTTAGTTTTGATTTTTGAAAAAATGATGCAATTTGATCATTTTTCGTTAAATTTCTTGAATTATATCAATGTTTTTACATAAAAATTGAAGTTGTAAATAAGAATGGTTTGTTTTGTTAGTATAATTGACATAATCATAGTGTCAATTTTGAAAAAAAAAATTGTTTCACCTCAAGAAATTTAACAAAGGAACCAAATTGTGTCAATTTTTAAAAATCGATTTTAAAAATGAGACCAAATTGAGACTAAAAAATACTAGAGAACCAACTTGATATTTTTGGTCTAAAAATATGGATAAAAAGAGTAATTCAACCAAAATTTTGACACCCCTAATAAGTGAATTATACTTTGATGCTTACTTTTCTTATTATAAAAGAAGCACGTTGTTTTATTAGTTATGCATACAAAATTATTTTCTTTAAAGTTCTCCTTATTATTGTTTTTCCTATTTTCAAGAAAAAAGTGTCATAGTTTTCTCTTTAGAGTTAGAGAGAAAGGTGTTGTAATTTTATTTGCTTTAGTAAAATTACATTATTGTTGATTGTTTGTTTGGTTCCTTTCTTCATCTTTTATTTTAGTTATGAATTCTTATATTGCTATTGTGAACCTAATATTATAATATCAAAGTTAAGTTTGTTTTAGAATTTATGAATTTTTTATAATAAAAGTTTTTCACTTAAGAAAAGTGTTTATTGTTATAGAACGCCAATATAAAATTAAGATCATTATTAAAATATTCTTACTTTAATATTTTCTCTTGAGATAGAAGTATTCCAACATGAAAGTGACTCACACTTGAGAAATATTTTTTTAAAATTTAAGTTAGAAGTCTTTCATTAGATATATATATGAGTAAGATAAACAATATAAAAATAAAAAGACCTACAAATTTATTATTATAAAATTTTACATAAAAGATATCTTTGCCAAATTTTAGGGATGGCGAAACAGGTTGACCCTAACGGGTCAGTTTGTCTGTCCATGTTAAAAGAGACAAGCTGAGTTGAAGATTTTAACTTGTCAGTCCGTTCTGTCCCTACCCGTCTAGTCCAACCCAACTTGTTTTTTTAAAAAAATTAAAAAGATTAATTTTTTATATTATATTTTTTAAAGGTGTGAATATATAATAGTACTATAATTTAAATTTAAATCATTAACATTTACAAATTAAATTTTAATTATTAGTTATAATAGAATAATTTAATATATAAATATAATAATTATATTAATTAATCTATTAAAAGTTTAAAAAATATTTTATATGATTAAATATACCTTCAATATTCATATATTCACACATATATATATATATATATATATATATATATATATAAACAAATTGAAAAAAAATTGAAAAGAAGTGATGGGTTAATCAGACTTTATCTGTTAGTCCAACCTGTATATGGAAAGGTTATCATTATTGATTTTTTTATTTGATGGACGAATCGGACCAAAATAGATTGAAGCGACTCGTTTTCTATCCCTACCAAAATTTTCCTCAAATAATATAATGTTGCAACAAACGTGCATTTGGGTTGAGATTGTGATTTTATTTCGTGAAAATTTTTAAATATTGAAAATTATATTTAAAATGGTGGATTTTTTTTTTGTTAAGAATTTTGGGTTATTTTATTCCCAAGAAATAGCAAAAGCGTCGTGATGTTGGGCGGATATGTTTATATTGGGCTGCAGATCCTGGTCATAACAAAAGCCCAGTTTTAGCATGAACTTGTTATAGTTTTTGTAGGTGGTGATTTCTATTCATAAGCTATTATCTTTTGCCATATAAAGTATTTTACCATTATTACTACTTTATCGCATTGAAAAATGTTGTAGCCTATCCATATATCTGCAGTACCAAAGACTTGTTGGCAATATCAGAGGCTTTTTGGAACTCTGCTACAGCACAAGCTTATTCGTGGTGCACTTTGTTTGGCTATTTGAATCAGCAATATTCTTAGTGCACTTATTTCTTCTCTAACTTTTTACCCACGACGGAAAATGAGATCTAATCTTTCTTAATATTTAACCCTTAAAATGATGATAAGTGTTTCTAATTTTTAAAATAAATATTAATGAAATGTTTTTATAGATTTTTCTTTTGTGAGCAATTATGAGATGAACATTTGGATGGTCTAACATGAAGTATACTTAGAATATTTCGATATTCCCTAGCCTCCCTTTGTAAAAGAAATGATTGGTAGAAATATAATTTTGTTTTCAAATAGTTTTTGAAAAATGTTTAAATATTTTTACTTATATAGTAACTGTATATTACAAAAACGAAAAAATAATCTCAGCTTTAAACATCTTCGTTTTATTTTTATTTTTTAAAATAAAACATTAGCTTTGTGAAGAAAGTCAAGGACGAGAAGGTCAAACATAGTTATTATACATATCGTCAGGACTTAACTAATAGTAATATTAAAATGCCTTATTTAACATAAGAAAGGTTTGTCGACTTAAGTTTTGAGATTCCATCTTTGTTTTGATGTTTGTTCTTTTATTGTATTACATGTTTGGAGTCTCATATTCCAAATAGACAATTTAATTAGTTGAAAAAAGGCTTAATTACTCGGAATATACTCAGTTTGGTTTCAAAATTTCAATATCCATTTTTAAGTTTGTCTCAATTTAGTATCCAAATTCGTAATGTGCATCAATGTAGTACTTTCCGTTAAGTTTTCACAAACGCCATTAAGTAACTTGCCACGTGTCAGTATTTGGTTTTTTAACTTTTTAATTTTTTCTTTAATTTTTTAATTTTTTTTTAATTTTTAAAATTTTTTTTTAATTTTTTTTTTTAAATGGTCACGTGTCAAATCCTTGATGTGACACGTGACATTGTTAGTGACACGTGGCAAGGTACCTGAGTGTCATTGTCTTGATTTCAATTTAGTCTCCACATGTGTCTATTTGTTTCAATTTAGTATCCATATATGTTTATTTGTTTCAATTTAGTTCATGTTCTATTTGTTTGAATTTTGTTCAAATATACTTTTTTTTAGAATGAATAAATATTGTATCTCTTTTAAGACAAAATTTATTATTTATATAAATGTTATATTAATATTTGTTACTAAAAATGACTTATAAAATTAAGTATTGAAATTTATATTAAATTTACTAAAAGATTTATGTTTTGTTACATTGATATTTGTTATACCCATGAATAACAAAGTTTTGGTAAATTTGTTATTCATGACTTTTACTATTAACTTCAATATAAATTTCAATACTTAATTTTATAAGTCATTTTTAATAACAAATATAAATATAACATTTATATAAATAATAAATTTGGTCTTAAGGGAGACACAATATTTCTCTATTTTGTAAAAAAAT
>Ga0099822_1007244_pt1 | contig 14353 bp, 12 predicted proteins | sample CowpeawhiteBW_FD_76839 | JGI IMG/M metagenome (GOLD analysis project Ga0099822, IMG submission 76839) | Root nodule microbial communities of legume samples collected from California USA - Cow pea white BW | ecosystem: Host-associated > Plants > Roots > Nodule | place: USA: California | collected...
TTAGTTTTTATATAAAAAAAAAAAAAAATAAAAAATAAAAATAAAAAAAAAAAAAAAAAAATTAAAATATATATATATATATATATATATATATATATATATATATGTATATATATATATATATATAATACTATATTAGAAAAATAATTAATTAGATGAATAAAATATTTTGAATAGTGTACATGAATACTTTAATATCACAAACAATTAAATATCTCTTCATTTTCATCACACCATGTATACTTTTTCAACATACTATAAAAAATTACAATTGTTTGTATAATAATGTAAATACACTCAATATAAATGGACAAGAAAAGACGAAGATGAGGTCAGATCACTTCGAGCTTCCTTTTATTATTGAAAGTTTTACATCAATTAAGAATCATCATAATATATAAGTAAAAACAATTTTTATCTTGTAAATTAATTTTATAGGATTAAATTATTTTTAAAATTCATTTTTTAACTATCTTTCATTGGATTTAGAATAAAGAACAGAGATATTTCATTGTTTATTTTTTTTTTAACTGATGATGAGAGCATGTGATCTTCCATGTTTAATCTGAATTTTCAGCCCCCACAGTTTTCTGTGCAAACCTTACACATATGTATCCTCTTTTTATTTTTTTCCTTTTCTTCACTCCAACTTTTCTTTCCTTCTTCCTTTTCTAGCATAAATCATGACTCTCCAAACTTGTTCGGACACAAATTATATATGAGACTCCAAAATGAAACTATTACTTACAGAAAGTAACAGTGTCTGAAAATCATACGTCTCAGAGTCCTATGTTGTCTGAGAGTGCTTTTGCATGTCTTTGTTGAAAGTCTTTTCTAGTGCAATGGATTTGATCCATAAAAATCCCATGACAGAAATATTTCGCAGAGGAAAAATATTCCAGAAGAAAAAAAAAATGCACCTAAACAAAAAACCGTGTATAAAACAAGTGAAACGTCCATTCTAACCAGACTATACAATATACACATTAAACAAAAGAAGATGTTGAATTTGTGTAATCATCAGAGGACAAAAACAAAAGCAAGCACACTTGTTTTGACGAGATGTTTTGTTTGGTAGCAAAGTGAAGTGAGTATAGTCGACGCTACCCTTTACCTCTACAAGGCACTCACAACTTTTGAAGATACTTTTAGAAGGGTGGTTTGGTGAATTCACATTTTCGTATCTATATTCCTTGCCAACTACTGAAAGATATGCCAAAGTCGGAAATTATAAATTCCATAGATTAAAATAATTGTGATTAAATGATTATGTATAGTGGCACCGACAGATTTCGAGGAAGCAAAATTAGGGCTTATATTGTCATAGTCTTAATGCTCTTTCCTTCTCTCCTACCATACTATTGAAGGATACACCAAACCAAACTCATTTAATAATCTCACCAAAATCATTGTTAATTATACAATAATGGATTCTTCTACCATTCCCCACCGAATACTCATTATAGAAATTACGTTCCTAATTGTATTTTCCATTGTCCTTTTATGAGGCAAAATCCATAGTCAATTCATTTTTTATATGACTTTGGCAAGGTAACCTTCACATGTATATACCCACTTCTACACTCCTTTTCTTCATTGCGTCATATATATATATTACATCTATTATTTTCAGATAGTCAAAATTTAAAATAATTTATGGATTAAATATGTTTTTAATTTATGAACTTTGTCACAAAATTAGAATTCATTCATGTCCAAAGTTTTGATATATTTAGGTCCTCGTACCTTAAAAATGAATGAATATAATCATTTAATTCAATTATATTAAATTTATTTGACGTGTTTAACACATTTCTAAGTTGTCACTAAAACTATAACATATTAAATGGTGTAAGCTACTCAAATGCTAGATGAAAGACATTTGACACATAGAAACAATTATGTTGTTTTTGAATGAGGCAATTTAATAGAGTAAATCATTTATTTGGAGGATTTGAAATTTTTTGAAGTAAAATGACTTGTTTGGATGTGGAAATTAAAAGGAATTTCAAGAAGGTATTTCAAATAACTAAAACAGTAGAATTTGAAATTCACTAAAAAAGGAGGAAATTGAAATTCCACTCATTTTCACCCCCGTATCAATCCACTCACGAAGGTAGAGCCGGGTCAAGCCGAGTCAACCTAAGCCGAAGATCGAGTCGAGTCAACATGGGTGGATGGTCAAGTCGAGTTGGTTCGAGTTGAATGTCGAGCCAAGTCGATCTAAGTCGAAGTCGAGCTGAGTTGGCCCATGTTGAAGTTGAGACGATTCGACCCAAATTGAAGGTTGAGCTGAAGGTCGAGTTGTTCAGCCAATGTGAAGTCGAGTCGAATCGACCCAAGCCAAGGTCAAACATAGTCGAGTTGGGTTGAAGGTCGAGCCATGTCGAGCAAGCCAAGTTGATGGGCGAGCCGAATCAGCCTAAGTCGAAGGTTGAGCAGAGTTGGCCCGAATCGAAGATCGTCGAGTTGACATGGGTTGAAGGTCGAGTCGAGTCAGTCCGAGGAAAAAGTGGAGCCAAGTTGGTATAGGTTGAAGGTCGAGTCAAGTCAACATGTGTCAAAGGTCGGGCCTAATCAGCCCAAGTTGAATCTTTGTGAGCTGATCCAAACCAAAAGTTGAGACGAGATATCCTGGACCAAAAGTTGAACTAACTCAACTCAGACTAAGATAGAGTTGAGTTTGTCTTAAAATTTAAATTAGATTGCTTTATACAAACATGAAAATTGAAATTTAAGATATTTCAATTAGTTTATCTAAATAAACTATTAATGTAATTGAGTTAAAAGAAGTATATCTATTATTTTTAAAGTTTGAGATTAAAAGTATATTCAAGTGATAATTTAAATACATTCATTTGAGATATTTTCTTAAAACAAAATTGTGATAGAAATCGAATAGTATTTGACATGAGAATGTAACGAGGCGTGTGGCATTAACATCTTACAATTAACTCTGTAACTCTCAGATAATAGAGAAAAGTTGACAGCAGAATCCTTGGAAATTATAAATAATGAGTTGAAAATTAATAGTGTTTATGTTTAATAATAACCAATGAATTCTTTCTCTATCAATCAAATATGTTACCATTTTTCAACCTTGAAATCAATGAGAAGATAAAAGTGAATACTAAGGAAAGAAAGGTGAAGAGACAGACCGATAGCCCGCCGGTGGGGGATAGGTCACCCTCCATACATACAACAGATGCTTCACTTAAGGAAAATGCTAAAAACAAACCTATTTCTTTTCAACCTTTTTCACCAAATTTCTCATAAACTTTCCTTCTAAATCTATTCATCCAAATCTCCCAACAAACACTATTACATTCCATATATATTTTTTCTGATTTATTCAACCCATAACAAGATGAACTTTCCAAAAAAAATGTTTTGCATTCTTGATTTATTCCAAATGTCTTTTCTCTAGAGTTTTAGTAAGCTTTTTTATTCCTTGGTTTGTATGGTACGTACACACGAGTCTCTAGAGGACAGAAACAGCTCAGCTAATAATACCTGAGCCAAGTGGGCACCACCACCACTCTTATTTCTCTACTTTTTTATTTCCTTCCTTTCATTACATCTTTTCCATGCTATTGTTTCTTTTAGTACTAATAAACGCACACACTAATCATCATCTCATGAACTACTTATTCTCTGCGTGCTAATTGCGAACTAGTATAGTACATTTAATTAATTAATCCCCACTTTTTTTAACGCGTAAATTCGAAGATCCACAGAAAATAATAACTTTACATTACAAACTTAATCACCCTCAAATCAGGTTTCACTGTACAGCACATGCAGAAGGTGAAAAAGGTTACTGAAGACAGTCAAAACACTCCATCGAAATAGTTATTGACAATAATGAGAGTGGGTTTAATGTTTATGGCTCATTTATTCACGAGCCAGGTAGCAGTTGGGGTTAGTGGACCCCACACCAATTCCACTCCTTTGTTTCTCACTGCTCTTTCTCCGCCCAATCAAAACCTGCCACGTAAGCCATGGATTTTCACGAAGCAACCGACACCCATGGATTTACCCACAGCCATTGACACTGATAAGTAATAACTAGTGTGACTTGTTCACTCTCGTTTCAACCTCAACAACATCAAAGCCAATAAATCACACCATTTACCCCACCGATTCCCAAACAAAACCTGCTCTGTCTCCAACATAATCTCACAAACACACACCGCAACAGAATATAAAACAACATTGCTAGTGTCTGTGTTTCTCTCTCCCTCTCTCTCTTTCTTTCTTTCTTTCTCTGTGTTGTGTCTGAAGCAAAAGCCGCCATGGATTGCCGCATCTATGGCGTCACGATCCTTCTCTTCTTCCTCCCAACCCTCGCATTCTCTCTCTCACAAGGTCAAATAAACTCAAACTCAATCCTCGTGGCTCTGTTGGACTCACATTACACTGAAGTTGCTGAGCTGGTGGAAAAAGCCATGCTTCTTCAAACGCTAGAAAACACGGTAATGAACCACAACATCACAATCTTCGCACCCAGAAACGAAGCTCTCGAACGCGATCTCGACCCTGATTTCAAGCGCTTCCTTCTCGAACCCCGCAACCTCCAGTCTCTCCAAACCCTTCTCATGTCCCACATCGTCCCCAAAAGAATCACAAAACCCGAATACCAACCCGGGTTAAGTCACCCAGCTCGACCCACCCGACACAAAACCCTAGCCCCGAATCACCACCTCTCTCTCCAGACCGTTAATTCCACTCACTGGAACGTCGACTCTTCCCGCGTCACCCACCCGGATTCCCTGACCCGACCCGACGGCGTCATCCACGGCATCGACACGCTCATCATCCCTCGTTCCGTACAAGACGACTTCAACCGCCGCCGCAACCTCATCTCCATCGCCGCCGTGAAACCCGAATCCGCTCCGGAGGTCGACCCGCGCACCCATCGCTTGAAAAAACCAGCTCCCCCGACGCCGGCAGGCTCCCCACCTGTGCTGCCGATCTACGACGCGATGGCGCCGGGACCCTCACTGGCGCCGGCGCCGGCGCCTGGACCGGGTGGACCCCACCATCACTTCAATGGAGAGAGACAGGTGAAAGACTTCATCCAAACGCTCCTCCACTACGGTGGTTACAACGAAATGGCGGATATTCTGGTAAACTTAACGTCACTGGCGACGGAAATGGGACGGTTAGTTTCGGAGGGTTACGTTTTGACGGTGCTGGCTCCTAACGACGAAGCGATGGCGAAGTTAACGACGGACCAGCTGAGTGAACCGGGTTCGCCTGAACAGATTATGTACTATCACTTGATTCCCGAGTATCAGACCGAGGAGAGCATGTACAATGCCGTTAGAAGGTTCGGTAAGATCCGTTACGACACGTTACGGTTGCCTCATAAGGTGACGGCGCAGGAGGCTGACGGCTCCGTCAAGTTCGGTCACGGCGACGGGTCGGCGTATTTGTTCGACCCGGATATTTACACGGATGGACGGATCTCCGTTCAGGGAATCGACGGCGTTCTGCTTCCGCCTCAGGAGGAAGAGGCTGGGCCTGTGACCCGGGCCCAACCCGCTAAGGTCGTCGTTAAGCAAAGAAGAGGTGCGTTAATTGGTTGTTTAATTTTTTCTCTTTTTCTTCGCTTTTACTTTTCTTTTTTGTTCGTGGTGTTTGTTTGGGTGTTTTTTAAGTCAAGATGGGAAAAAGGTGACTATGATGTGCGTTTAATTTGGTTTTTTAGATTTAATTTATTATTTGCGTTTTCTTTATATTATGTGGCTAGACTTGTGCTGGTTTTAGTCATTTTTTCCAATTATTGATTAAGTATTAGTAAAAGATGTGTATAGGATGACCACAACACATAAATTCTTGTGTATAAGCTGTTTTTACAATGAAAGTTTAAAATAGATTCTTATATCTTAAGTTGAAAATAGATTGTAGCTAAGATCAAAACTTGTAGTTTCTTGAATAGGGCGTTTGGAATATGTGAGAATTTGTGCAAAGGTGATGAACTTGTTTTGGTTTTGCCTAAGTTAGACTGTTAGAAAACTTTGAAAAGTATTCTTAAGTTTTAAGAAAGAAGTCTAAAACTTTATAGAGTGCAGTGGAACCACTCAACGTATCGAATTGCTTGTTAGGTCAAGCTTCTGAAAGGTGGAAAGAAACTTTTGAGAAAAGTTGGGTTCTTATTTTATTGTCCCACCTTTGACAACAATTATCTTGCATTTGGGACTACCAAGCTTATTTCAAGATTTATCACCATCTTCTAGTTATAACCTTTTGCTTCTTAAATGGTTCACCATTTCTCACAAAATTGTTTTTCTTTCTTAATCTCATTTCAGTGATACTCTTCATAACTGATTGAAAGCTTTTAGTTTCTAAGCTAAAGTTTGAATGGCATGGCAGGAAAATTGTTGGAAACAGCATGTTGGATGCTTGGAAGCTTTGGTCAGGATTCAAGATTCATCTCTTGTCAATAAACTGCTCTCATCAGCATGCTAGCAAGACTCGTTAAGAACGAAAATAGTGAGATTCTAACTCTATATCTTATGTTACGTGACAACTAACATTAGCTTGCTAATTGGATCTTGTTGACTTAATTAAGGATTAATTATGGAGAGAGTATTCCCTGCATGTCAACTTTCATCTATTTTGTACAATAATTGAATGTTCAGAGCTAAAATTCTTATGACAGTATAAAAATCTGCTCAAGTTGGTGTTCCCTCTCTATACCATGTGGGCTTGAATATCAAATGCTAAGAAGTATAAAATATGAAAAAGTAAACTTCATTTCTTGTTACTCTTTCATATCCATTTTGGTTAGGTGCTGTTGGGGTTGGTTAATACATTCTGTAACAATTGTTTTCTATTAAGTTGACCTTGAACATTTTGTATTTACTTACACATGGTTGGTTTGATGCAGCTGCACAGGAAATTCCAAAGATGTAAAAAGTCAACGGAATGTGAAGGGTTCTATGGGTTTGGTTTTTTTTCCCCAGTTTTTGTGATGCTCTTTTTCTTTCTCCTTCTGGATTTTGTCCTTGTGGATTTGGGTCTTGAAGTGGAGAACAAAAGCTTGTGAAGTGTAGTAAAACAATATATAGTGCATATAATGCAATTTAGATTCAGTTCTTAGCAGTGCTGGTGGGATGAGAAGGCTTTTATGTAATAAGATGGCAGGGAAATCGGTGCCCGATTCAGTAAGTAATTTTACAAATGGAAATACAGTAATAATCGATCAATAAAATGATTCTTTTCTGTAATCTCCTCTTCATCCCTTTCTATCATGGCCTTTAATTACCTACCATGCATCTCTCTATTTACTTTAAAACGAGTTATAATTGGTGCCTTCTAGTTGTAGAAACATTACATAATTCAGTGCCTCAATCATATATGATGAAGCGTGATTTTAGTCCTGGATCATAATTGAAAATTACGAATTTAACGTCCAATCACAAAACCTCAACATCATAGCTATAATGTCTGCTAGTCAATGATTGTGATCTAACAACACATAAAACAAATATGGCCAAGAAGTCTTCAAACATTTTATCTAGACATTCATATAGTATCATCCATGTGATTTTACAGTTGTTTTTTTTTTAATTTATTGTATATATGTTAAAAATTGCAAATATGATTTACAACTCTCATATTCAGAAGGTGAAAAAATGAATGGTAAAAATCTTTTTATTATTATTATTATTATTATCTTCAGATTGCTCACTCGTGTGCAGAAGAAATTGGGGCCATTTGCTGAGTTGACAAGTCACTTTCCTAGTTTTTAAGCTCACAACAACCACAGGCCCACGCAGATTGTATCCTCAAACATAATGCAATTTATAAAGTAATAATAAATCACAGAATTGTAAAGGTTGGTGAGAGATCTTGCAAGGCATTTATTTAGGAAAATATAAACAAATCAAATAATGAATATATGATAATTCACTGAAATTTCTCGTCAATTTGTGTGTATATATAAAAGATAGTGTGCCCTCAATTAAGAACATCCGAATCTTGGGAAGGTGTAGGAAGCCTTCCCCTTAGTTGGGGCGATTATATTCATGAATTCCCTAACGGAAAAAAATATTATTCATACTGATACAAAGAATAAACAAAAAGTAAATATCTTTGTAAAACTGAAATTAATTTAAATAGAATTAATTCATGTTATCCAACTTATTTTTCTTGATATCTATTTGTTCTTCTTTTATCTTATATTTAACACTCTGTCGCAAAATTCATTTTCCCTACACTTGAACTTTTCCCAAAACAAAAGGAGGCAAAAATTGATGAAGTTTGCATAATTTACAGTGAACTCATTCAATTTTCTCTGCTTCGAGTACTTAATATCGCTCATCCAGGTAAAACATCATTTCGGCATTCATGTCCTTGCAGAAGAATATCACGGAAGAAAAGAGTAACAGCTCAATCCAGAAATAAAAGCTTCATAATAACTTCTAACGTAGACAGACAGAAATCATCTACATTCCAAAAACGTGGGCCACCCTAAGTAATCAATCCATGTCCTACTTGGAAAATTCACTAGAACTCAAACCTAAAACTTATGAAGCCTGAACATCAATTAGATGAAGAGCAGGGTTCTATACAAATCCAGCTAGTGGCTCGACAGAAAGGCACAATGTTTAATATTTCACCTTTTTCTTTTTGGAGCTTGAGCAGCCTTCTTCCCAGATGCAGAAGCACCTTTACCTCTACCACCTGATGCCTTCTTGGAACTCGATTTACCCGTTCCCTTCAGTTCCAACTCTACTTGCATGGCTACATGAATCAAGATGTATAAATCATAAATCACCTAAAACTCCAATAAAGAAAAACCTGCAATGGCACATGACCAGCACCTACCTTTTGAATTCAAGCTTTGAAGTTCTGATTGCAGCTTCTCACCCTTGGTGATGCCGCCTTCTAATGCATCACAAGAACAAAAATTGTCAAAAGCAATCAATTAATATTGAAAGAATAACAATGAAAACCAAATAACTTACCCAACTCTTCTGTATCAGAGGTGTTCTCTTCTTCACTCTCGTCCAAGGTGGCATCTTCACCCTTTTCGCCTCCTTCCTCGGCTGGTTCAAGTATAGCAGCAATCCGCTTCTTAGGGGCCTTCTTTATACCAGGAAGTGTGATTTGGTCGGCAATTCGAACCACCCGAGATTTGCTTTGCTCTTTGTAGGCTTTTGTCAAAGCTGACTTAACGGCAGGCTGTATGCCATCTAGTGGATTAGGCTGACCCTGATGCATGTAAAATCCAAACATTAACCCGAGGTTGATAGTAGTTTGTAGTATAAAGAAAAACATCAAATATATTTAAGAACCTTGAATTTTGATAACTCTACTATAGTATCAAAATCTTCCTGACTGATAGAGTACGTATTCATGAATTCCACAACTTGTTGAACCGCTTCAGCCTGGTCATTTTTCCGAAAGAGCTAGTTAATATAATATGTTCAGCATTTCAGCTTAAAACATTTGGAATATTTAAAATTAAAGAAACACATTTACTTCCAACCTTAGGCAGGGTTCGTAGGGGTTCAGTCAATCGTTTAAGAATAAGAGTAAGGTATTCCATGCGAATGGTATCCCTGCAACCATTTAGTGAAGCATGATTATAATCAGTTTACTAGAAACTGTAGTAATGGAGATCACTGGAGATGTAACTTTCGAGACCTAATAGATAAGACCACATACAAGACCAAATTATATCCTAGATTTGTACATATAAAACGGAAGCACCAAAACTAAGATTGGCATAATATTCAAAAATATAAAAATGATGACACAATTTCACCGGATTTGATCTGCACTTTATTTCTCTCCAAAATCATCAAGGTTTACAAATTTGCGTGTATTGACAGAAGCATTTAGAAAGTAACCAGGTGAGAATAAACTCACAAAAAGCGAACTGAAGGTAAAATATTGAATTCATATTTACCTTCCTGAGCTAGATTCACGAGAAGCAAGAATATGAACATGAAGATCGTCCAAAAGCCTATAGTTTTTGCCCATTGTCGAGTTTTTCCCAAGCCACCCACCAAACCGGTTGAAATTGCGTTCTCCCTGCAGATATAATACGAGTTATTATACAGACGTACAAGCAAAAACAGATGAGTTCAATGAAAAGAGCAGTATAAAAAGAGACCCACAAAAGCGCACCATGAATAGAGATAACCAAAACGGGTCAACCAATTTACCCCGCCAAAATGGGTTGGGTGGACTGAACCCAACAACCCGGCAAAACAACCAATGCAACTCAATCCACCATGTCAACAATGGACTGGGATGACTTGCTAAGGCTGATTCTTTTTAATTTGTAATTCTAAAAGTGAGGTATTAGGATTATATCATCACTGATTTGTGTTTGCACGTTATGATTTATGATAATGTATATTAGTAGTTTGAATTTTTTTCATTTTTTATGTTTATATTTATTAAGTGATTAACTTGTGCAGTATCTTTTCTTAACCTACTTTAATTATTTCAATTTCTTTTTTTAAAATTTTATTAAACTAACCAGCCTGTTATGGAATTTCCAAACACTGAGGTTGGGTGGACACATTTTGACACCCTTAACCATAACTATAGTTTATGATGTAAAATCATCCTTGACTCCACTTAAATGTTTATTAGCTAAAGATATTGCAGAATGGAAAACAGTTTAACATCTTTAAGTATCTAAATAGGAGAATGCAATGAAACCAAGTCAAAAGCCAAGCATACATGAGATGAATATACGGACATATTATACTTGTAAATTTAAGAATAATGTTCAACTTTTTCGAGGAGAGACCTAGAGGAGATTGGAAACGAACAAGGCATGAGCAAACCTAAACCCATATAAAGAACCATGACACTACCTCCAACCTAAAATCTTAATGCAATAGTTTTGTGGGTCTTTTCTCCTTACATGTTGTTATTCTTGTATATTTTTTCCTGATGTGAAACTCCAACACACACTTGACTTTAACGAACTCCCCCTCAAGTGTCTCTTTGACATTGGTTAGACTCTCCTTCACGAAAGTATTCTTCACCCAAGCCATGTTGGTACACATTTGAGCTATACTCACTAAGATCAACAACTTTGATACCACTTTGTTTTCAGTTTTTTTAGGGAATAGTAGGCAAATTTAAGACATATAAGTCATGAGTAAACCCATATATAGAACCATGACATCCTTTTCAACTTAAAACCTTAAGACAATAAGTTTGTGGGTTTTTCCTTCTTATATGTTATTCTTCTTGAATACTTCTATCCAATGTGGGACTCGCTCACACCAGACTCCAACAAATAATGTATGCAAGATATTTTCCTATACCCTTAATTGTCAATCTTGGATATGTAGTGACTAACTGAAAAAACTACAATAGCACGACGGCCACCATTGAGATATTTCTTTCATAGAAATCACACTGAAGCGCTCAACAAGAGAAAAAGTAAACGTTGTAAATCAGATCTAAAACTGCAGAATATAGAAGACTGAAGTGAAAGATGGGTTTCGCTGGAGATGGGTGCCTCTGTCACTCTGTTAGCATAGAAGGAAGGGACTCTGGTGTCTAGTTTTCAAAGGTCCGTAATTTAACTTTGTCCTCACTATAACAACCCTTCTTTATGGGCCAAAAAACTTAAAACAGCTGACACGTGAATGAAAAATGAACTCATATCATGTACTGTCACTGCTGAATGTGCCATTGATAACTATGTTTTCTCCCTGAGCCCAAAATAAAGAGGGCAGAAGGATGGTAAAGACATACTGCAACTGCCAACACAATAAACTTTTACCTGTTCAAGTATTTCTCTTTGCCCATGCAACAATGATGCACTGAAACAGACAAAGATGAAAAAGTGAATGGATAAACAACTAGATAGAGCAAAATCCAAAAGAAAATTGTTATTTTCCGTATCAGTTACAAACATACGGAATTATGCATGTTGCTGTACAACTAGCTTGAGAGAGCTGCCACTGTCGATATCTGCGAATCTGAACATTCACTATATCCCCATCAGCAATAGATTCAGCAGCACGGGCAATCAGGTTCATGCGTTTTATCCCATTGTCATCCTTACCAGTCGAGCTTGGTCTATAATTAATATAATTTTCCTGCAATGCATAATGCCATAAAGAATAGTTATACAAGGAATATTTGAAACACAAGCCATGTTTGCAGCACTCAAGAATAAAATTGTGCATGGATCAATTTAACCTAGGGCAGGTTTCAGATACATTTTCAAGATAGTGAATTCTAACACATAATTGGTATAGCAACTGATATTGAAATCTAAAACCATACCAATTTTATACAAGACATTCTACAATATTGTTCATACAAATGTACACGTGAAATCAAATTTGAATGAGGTTAATGTAAGAAGTGTTATCCAAGCCATTGTCCACCAACTTCTTCAGGCTGTTGGTCTTCAAAGATAATAATTTAAACAAGCAAAATTGATAAAATAATGAAAATGAATTACGAAACCTGAATAAGAAGAGGAACAAGATCAGGATCACTCATGCTAAGATTTATCCTCTCATCCATTTTCAACTTCCCAGCATTAAAACCAAAAAGCCTACAAGAAAAGAGATGTCATGAAATTGAATTTGGCCACAATCTTCCGAGCAGTTAATCCTTCAGATTTCAATGAAATCATAGCCATGCAGAGCGCCTCCACCCCCCCCCACCCTCCCAATGGATCATTGATGAAACGGCAAACATTCACAGAACTACAGCTCATAAAGTATAAACATTATAAATGTCATCACATTCACACTTGTATCAAAGCAGAATAGCGAAAAAATACATAATAACTAGCAAATCAACACTTGAAATGAATGTATGGATCCTCAAATTGATTAATTGAAATTCGAAAATTAAAACATTGTCAATAATAACAACTGTTAGCTGGAACAAAAAAAAAAAATAATTAAGAGAATCACATTCATTAAAGAACAACTTTTATAGAATAAAATGCATTTGTTTGCCAAAGACCATATCAACTTAGTTCACACCCTAAACATATTATTTCTTAACCCCTCAGAAAACCAATTGAAAGTCCATACAGCCTCCACTCAAGTACCGTTATTCCTTTGCATGCTATCGTACAATATTTCTCAGAGAAAAATCTACCTTTAAATAAGTTCATATTTTATTCCAAGCCTATTTCAGGGGGAATAAAATATTGTTTTAGTCCATTAAGAAGGCTCATTGAAATTCTAATGCTACGAACGAAGGCATGAGATATTCAACAGTATATAATGAGTTTAAAGAGTAGTACAGAGATAAAATATATATTATACTTATCAACAGCCGTGAATGGTGAAATGTCTTCATCCTTTGCATTGGTAAGAAAGCGTTGTCTAATGTCATCATAATTGATAGTTGACATAGAGAGGCTCATATACTGTAACTGATTTACTGCCATCCGCATATCTCCATTAACTCTTTCTGCCAGTTCCTCAAGAGCAATCTTAAACAATCATGGTGAACAATTTAAGAAAATAGGTCAGTCAATGCAAAGAAAATATTTTATAATTTGAGGTGGACATAAATGATTGGAAGTAATTTTGAACCCTCAAAGTCCACACAATTAATCAAAAATAAAAATCTTCACAAAACAAGATGGAACTTCGTAAGTCATAAAGAAATCACCTCATTGACTTGAAGCCCTTCAGACTTTGCAACATCCATCAACCTCTTCGCCATCTGACAGGAATAAAATATTAAGTTCAAAACTCTCAGTCCTCAGCATAATTGGTTTTTTAACATGCAAAGGAAACTAACAAACTTAAGAAAGTAATGCTACATGTTGCCGAATAGACCTGCATTTTAGGCTATGCAGACTACATATAGAAACTAAAATAATCTAATTCCCAAATGCAATGAAGCACATATCACTTAACAATAATAATCACTTTTATGATCTAGAACATGGTCATAAAATTGCACGAGTTAAAGATCCCAACTCCTCATTAAGTTAATTAGGTCGCAGACTAGGTAGAATTGTGGTGGACTCAAGTAAAACTTAACCAAACTCGCAAGTTTGTGATCAAGTTGGCAAGACTATTTGTTCTTTTTCTTTTAAGTGAAACAAATCAAGTTGTGTTGTTTTGGCTTACAAAAAAAGAAGAAAAAGCAATTAATGTTTTGTTCATATTTCTCTCTCCCTTTCTCTTGTTTTTTGTTGTAGATTGCATCAATTGTCTTATGGTGGAAGTCAGGTGGACAAAGTAACAATAAAATCATGATACTTACGCTCTTACGTAAAAAAAAAAAAAAAAAAAAAAAAAAAAAAAAAAAAAAAAAAATAATAACAATTTTATTTTTAAATCTTTTAAAAAAAAAAAAAAAAAAATAACAAAACATAAAA
>Ga0099822_1007246_pt1 | contig 14352 bp, 13 predicted proteins | sample CowpeawhiteBW_FD_76839 | JGI IMG/M metagenome (GOLD analysis project Ga0099822, IMG submission 76839) | Root nodule microbial communities of legume samples collected from California USA - Cow pea white BW | ecosystem: Host-associated > Plants > Roots > Nodule | place: USA: California | collected...
TATATATATATATATATATATATATATATATATATATATATATATATATATATATATCACGTATCATATCTTATTATTTTAAAAATAAATATATTGGTGTATCACATATATGTCGCATCCGATACAACAATTATATCTGTGCATCATAGGTTAGACTTGTCTGAATTTGGCTTGCAATTTTTTATTCCAACTGTTGATTAGTCAAATTAGATTGCATATCACAAAATAGATCTCTACTGGATTTTTAAAATAAAACTGAATCTGGTAGTGACCAGATCCTTCAGATCCACTACATGGGAGATTTTCATAATTATGAATAATGCTTTAGATTTCTTGGTAGAGATGCACACAATACTTTATGTTTAATAAGAGTACTGGTCAAGAATAAAGGTTTTTTTTTTTTCACTGATAGTGACCAGATCTTTTATATTCAGCTGTTCTGTTCAATGTTTTATTTGGATTCTAATGCTAGTTTAGTCATTAAGAGTTCATTGTTTTATATGCAGTTCATTGATGCTGGAACAATGGTTTCTCCAACAGTCTATGCAAGGCGTAGTATGTGTTATCTCATCAGTGACATGCCTCAGGAAGCGCTGAACGATGCAATGCAGGCGCAAGTTGTTTCCCCTGTTTGGCACATAGCATCATATCTTCAATCTGTTGCCCTCACTGCACTTGGGATGGAGAATGAAGCTCAAGCAGCACTTAAAGATGGCACAACTCTGGAATCCAAGAGGAGTGCAACTACCAAGCAAAAATGAAAAAATGTTGTACATAGACAATTTCTTGCTGATAACTGCTCCAACAACTTTGGTCATAAAGATCATCTTGGATACCAATAGATCCACAGAAAGTTGCATGTGTTCGAAGATTTCTTCAAGAAACAAGGATTGGTTAAGTGTTTGTAACACCCCCTCCCCCTTTTTGTTGGGTCGGCTAGGATGTTCATTTAGTTCTATGATTTGATTGATTGAGCAAGCATGAATCTAAACTTTAGTAATTTTTTTGTTATTTATAAATGGTCAAAATGTGAAGAGTTAAAAGCTGTTGTTCAAACTGTGTACCTTTTGTCTGGTGCAAACCATTGAGTTTAGGACACCAAAATAGTGTTCATTTCCTACTGTTTGCCTCATCACCCGAAAATATTGTGGACCGTGATACTACTATCTATCTTGAATTTTTCATGTCTCAATTTCTACATCAACTTTATATCATTGTCTGTTTCTCTATTCTCTTGTCACTTTCTTTTATTCCTTAGCCATCTCTTCTTTCTCAAGGTATATACATCATAATTCCTGAGCAATGAAGAAAAAAAAAACTGTTTTCTTTAGCATGAATACCTCTGCCTCAATTAAACTTCGCGGATTCATGTGGTGGAACTTGTCCAAATTAGCCTCTTCGTTTTACTGACAATAGATACCTTTTCAAAATTGACACTTGAAGGATGACATTATTGATACTTTAATACGTATATTTGTTAATTAGGAACATGTTTACATTTTTAATTACAGAAACAAGTGTTCTATTTTAAGTTCATGTATGCAGCAGTCGCATGACCCATTTTAACTTTAGTTATTCCCTGCTCAAAGTTTGCATACCCTGTTGTTGCACTCAGTCGATGAATCATCATTAGACCAGTCAATAACAGATATTAACAGAGCTTTTGAATGCTCAGATTTGACTAATGCAACTTCTTATTTGATGCGCAAAACACCCTTTTAAATTACAATTTTGGTAGCTCAAATAAGACAAAAGAAAAACAAAAAATTATGGTGTAATGGTCTTATTCATGACATTGATAGTGCTGACGAGTGAATCTACAGTTTATTCATTCTCAACCTCTGTCCATAGCATGATTCAATTACACTACAGTTCAAACTGCTAAAAGAAAATTTGGACTCGGCATGAGGTTCCTATACAAGTTTACCATTAATCTATGGTTGATTCTTGTTGCTGTCCAATTTGCTCACCTGGTTTTCTTGAAATTCTACCTTTGATCCCAAAGTATACTCTTTCACCGTTCTGGGTGCTGAAAGTGTATGCTTCTTTATCTGCCATTAAGAAAATATACCATCGGAGCTTCCCGTAGAATTCAATTACAACGTCTTCCATTAAAGAATTTAAATTGAAGTTTAATCATCTGAACCAAAACATACAAGGAAAACAAGAAATCAATGTCAAGTATAAATGATCAAGTAACTCAGTAAATACCAGAAAGCCACTCAATTGCATTATAGATTTTGCTTTCCTCTCTTCAGATTCAGAAATCTGAAGTCATCCTTCCATCCCTTTCATTTTTATGGAATAATCGACTCTAAACACCAAATGTTTATGGAAGAACCAATACTGTTGTGACAACCTTTCAAGAGGTTAATATCCAGATGAACCATTCTGCAGTGTTTTACAATGAGAGAACAAAACATCAGTAGAAATTAAATTCGAGTATAAGCCCCCAGTAAAGGATTGTCATATACAACTATTTATGACAGTGAAGGGAAGCTGTAGATACAAGTAATATCAGAAACAAAGTCAGAATGGTCTCCCAACAAATGGTTCTTAAGCTTTTCAAAAGCTTTCAATTTTGTTTGCGAATCAAATAGACAACTTCGGGAGAAATGGTCCACTCGTGATTCATATTCATTAAACAGTGTCTTATGCACTTGTGGTAGAAAAATCCAATGCCTTAATAGAACTTCTCGTTCGTCCTAAAAGTAGATATATAAAAGTAAAAGCCTGAATATGAATATACCTTATATTTACATGATTATGAATTTATGATATATACAGACCAGTTCATAAGCAACATACATTCCAAAAGCACCATTCTGGCCTATTTGAGGTACACTCTGTCGAGCTGGTGCAAGTGTTGCACAATTATCATTAGTGATTACACAACAGAACTCCTAACTACAATTAATTTGGTTAAACAAGCAGGACGTGCAGAGCCACCTCAAGCAAAAATTGAAGACATTCATAGTAAAGTTCCCTCTTTCCATTTAGGAGTTGGGCCAGCCATTTGGTGAATGCTCTTCAGAGTGGCTATTTTTCTTAGCAACAAAGCGTGCATGGATTAAATTCCCGGTTGCAATTGCTTCTTGGATGTCATTCTGTGCCTTTTGGCATAGTTCATCAAGTGCAAGCATTGGAAATGGCTCCTCAATGAGAACTCCAACCTACACCAATCAATTTCACATCTTTGGATTAGCTTTCTTCTAACCAGAAAATTTATTATATTTAAGAGAATCCATCAATACTTCTTCAAGTGCTCAATCAATTTAGATTTGAGGCAGACCCAAATTTAATCATACTTTGGCAACACTCTATCAATGATGAGTGGTTGAAACTAAATTTCTAACAGTGTAAATACAAAAGCTCTATCAATAACGATCCCCCAAAACTTAAAAAGAAATATTTTGTATCCCCATAATTATTTCCAAATGTTTACACAAATCAATTCTCTAAAATGTAGCTGATGGGGAGAAAGGCATTGTCACAATTACTCAGAAGAAAGGAAAACCTAAATAATGTGCAAGAGCCTAAAATTAAAGGTCGCATCCCAATTCTGTTGGCTGCATGTACAATAATTTACAGAACAACCTATTTTGACAAATAGTCAGGGTAAGAAGAGGTACATACTTCTTCAATGCAAAACAAAGAGGCAGCACTAATAAAAGTTGCAGGAATCACAATCCAATGACAATCGTCCCAAAGTATGATAGGTAGTGTCAGATGCCAGAGGACAAGAAACCTTGATGTCAAGCGAGTATATGATAATGGAATGGGAATGCCCATAAGTTGCTCACATATGCCAATTCCTTCATGGAAACAAGAGATCTTTGATTCCTGTGCCACAATGGGGGAAGTGTTAATTGAGTTATACAGCCAAGGAATTACCACATAGTGAAGTGTTATGTTAACAAATCCAAATCTAAAACACAACTTCGCTACCAAATTACTGAGGAGTCAAAAATTTACATTCTTGACAAATTCACATGCAGCAATGCTGCCTAATTCAACATGTACAAACATGCATACAATTACAAAATGGTCTGCCTCATCAAGGTTTCTGAGTCACATCATGACTATAATTGTGACCACATCAACTGCATTTGACTGCAATATTTGTTGTATCTGTTGATAATATTTTGAAAGATTAGAGTATCACATCATTTTTTTTAAAAGAATATTTTAAGCTCATGCTTATCTGAAAAAAGGATATTTCATGTTTCTATCTTTTTACTTGGTTCTTGTGTATAAATCTCATATATCTACTCCTGATTTCCATGTTTTCTAACTTCTAAGAGACCTGCTATTTTTTCAACTCAACATTTTTTCTCACGTTTTTCAGCATTCTCTTTCTGAGTTCCTAGGTTCACATCAAGATATCTTACTGGTTTTAATGCCTCAACCAACATCAAGAGGAGCTTGTTAAATCTTGTAGGAGCTGTGGACCAAGCGGATAAGTGTTAATTCTGGGAGTATTATCTCACACATCCTGTTTCTGTTTATGACCAATTCAATTTGTGGGATTGCGGTGCATTCATGAGATCCTGGTTTTGACCAACTATAAGAAGAAAAACACTATCAACCAGGACATTTCCAACTAGTAATTTAAAACCTTGCTCACAATTCCAATTACTGCATACATACCAGGACATTTCTTCTAGAATCCTCCAATTTCAGCAACCGAATGCTCTGCGATATAAACTCAATAATGCAGCGTGGCTGGTGCTTTGAATTCATTACCACTGCTAGATCATCCACTTCTAGCAAATCCTGAAGATCTCTCCTGATATCCGAACCATACAGCACGTGGCACTGCATTCAAACAGCAAGTTTCACTATCAAACACAACTAACTACCAACCTACGAGTCCAATCACAAAAACCATTCACATTAACATTATAAAACGCCCAAATGGGTAGAACCCTAACACGTTAGGCTATGTTTGAATGAAGTTTAAAAAGTACTTTTGCAAATTCCAATGCACCAAATGAAGAAGAAAACAATGTTGTCTTCAGGTTAAAAATTGATCTACAATTGTTGTCTTCAGATTAAAAATGCTTCAGATTTAGCTTTTGACCATGTTGTATTAACAAAACCTCTCCAAATAAATTTAAGATCAGATTTAGAGAAGCTAATGGAAAATATCTTCTATGAATTAACTCAGACAAACTGTCTCAATTAAGGGAGAAACTGTTTCATTTTTCCATCCTACAAGTTCTAATCGAGAAATTTCTCCAAGCAAACCTATTGCTTAAATTAAAGTTGAAAAAGTACTTTCGCCATTGAAATGCATCAAACGAAGATAGAAGAACGTGTTGCATCTAGGACCCTCTTTTGAGCTCTTCCAACTGATTCAAACACATACTTAGATCTAGGTTTTAGAAAACAGTCATTAACGCTGCAATCTGCCACACGATCTGCATTGGTCTGTCATTTTCCACAGTACAAAAAATTGCGATTAAAATTGAAAGGCTCAGAAAGAGAGACCTTAAGCGCAATGGGGAAGGCGATTATGTACTGCAAAAGCGCGTGCTTGAGGGAGAAGTCGGCGTTATCGACGTCGTCCAGGATGGCGGCGGCTTGTCTGGCGAAATCGTGGGTTCCGGCGATGACGTTTGTCCAGGCCTTCTTGCCCTCGACGAAGCGAGCGTAGGAGGCTTCGGTGCGGAACACAAGGAGGAGGGCGAGGGCGGGGGCGGTGAGCTGGTAGGGGAGGGAGGAGGAGTGGAGGAGGGGGAGGAAGTCGGGGAGGATGTGGAGGATTAGGGCTTGGTTGTAGGAGGCGATGGCGGCCGCGAAGCCGGTGAAGAAGAGGACAGGGGGGACGAGGGAGAGGATCACGCGGGAGGAGAGGCTGGAGAGGAGGTGCCGGAGGTGCCGGAGGGAGCTGCGGTGGTCGCGCCAGTTGAGGTGGGTGTAGAGGGAGCGCTTCTTCTGCATGCCGCGCTCCTGCACCGTGTCGGCCCAGTCCGGGATGGACCGGAGGAGGGAGATTAGGGCCTGGTCGGGCCCGGATGCGGGCCCGGGAGGCATAGAGGCGGAGATGGTGGGCTTTTTGTTGGGCTTGGGAAGGAGAAGAAGGAGGTTGTGGTTGAGAGGGCATTTTGGGCAGAAGAGAGAAGAGAAGAAGGTTGTGGGTTTGAGTTGTTGGGTTCTGGGTTGGTGGTACATTGAGTTCGAGAAGAAGAAGAAGACGAAGAAGAAGAAAAATAATAGAAAAACATGGAACGCATGTACGTTGATTATGTTAAGGTTTGTTTTAGTATGTGGGAAATTATTATTGGGTGGCTCTGTTTCCAACCAAACTGTGTTTCAGACCAAACCAAAGTTAATCCTACGTTTCAGAAACACTGGGAACCAAACATGCCATGGTTGGTTGGTTGGTGGGGATGAGGGGGTTTTAGTTTCAAAGAACCGTTGATGGCATGGTTGGTAGGTTTTTTTTGAAGGTGTTGGTGATGGCTTGATGGATAATGCACCACGTTTTTACACCTTTTTAATTCACCTACTAAATATCTACCTGTACTCAAAAATATCTTCTAAAAGGTGTTGGATAGATTAAATAAAATAATTTGGAACCAGTTTAGAAACCTAATATCTGAAAGGGTCTCTATATTTGATAAGTATATTTTTTATTGCTCATAGTATTTTTGTTAAGGGATTTTATCACGTAAAAGATGGTTATTAACTATTGATTTTGTACATGGTGTATTTTTGTCTTTACTTGTTAGTGCATTGTGTGTTGTTAAATAAAAGCATACAATTAACTTATAAAAAGCGAATCAGATCATAAAATTCAGTTTAAGGGAGGAACCGGGTTGGATCGACTTGTATAATTATTTCTAATTTGTTGTGATCTGTTACATGTTCAATCATTAAGTTCATGTTTTTCGATAAGGTACGGTCAATACAAGATTAAGCTTTTGGTATGATAACAAGTCACAACTCCAAGAGTTTTTTCATATTCCATATTTTGCAAGTTCTATAAGTCTTAGACATGTATATACTTCTACTTAGACATGTATGTTAGCCATTTAATTTCATTTTCGTAAATAGTTAAACTTGGTGTAAAAAGGTAGTTATTTATAAGGAGATTCTTGGGTTTTTTTACTAGAGAGAGTTAGTTTTCACAAAATATTACAAATATGGGTAGATTTTTAAAAGATTTCAAAAATGGGTAAATTGTGCTGCCTCTAACAACTTTGCTTATAGTGCGAGTCAAACATGGTCAAAAGTGAGAGTCGTAAGGGGAGTGTGAGCCTTCAGTTTGAAGTCGTAATGGGGTTATATGACTTCAGTTTGAAGTCGTAGTGGAGGAGTATGAATTCCAAATTAAATTTGAAATCGTTAAGGGGGGAACGACATTTCCTTTTTGTAATCGATTACAAAGACCGTGTAATTATTACCAAGGGTGGGTACTTGAACTAGCAATGTTATTGTAATCGACTGTGGTCACTTTCAAATACTTCACCTTCCTTGTCACCACGTCATAATAGTTTGTTCTTATTCTCATATACAATTATCTTCATTTATAGATCTTGTTTATAGCCTTCACACCATTAATATGGTTTGTCAAGTTCAATTTCATCTAATAAGAAATGAAGATTATTGGTCCATTATACAATACTGAATTTCACCACTGATCCTTAACCTTGTGTTTGGATGGAACATTTCAACAATGCTTACAAATTGAAATGCTTTGCATTTGAATTGCTTGCAATTAAATTTCATTCATTTTTTAAATAATTTATATGGATAAGGAAATTAAAATACATTACATTTCAATTTCTTGTTTGGAAAAAATATTGAATTTATTGTGACATAAAATTTAATTTTAACAATATTTATTTTAGGCTTAATTATGTTTTGAGTTCATGATAAATTTGGAAATCCGACGACACGGACAAGTCCAATGAACTGGACGGGCACGACGATTTAGACAGGCTGACGACCTGGACGGGTCCGACGACTCGGACGAGCCTTCCCAATCGTCTGGGTCATCGGGCTTGTCCGGATAGTTTGACCCATCCGAGTCGTCGGGCCCGTCAATGTCGTTGCGATCGTCCATGTCGTCGGACCTGTCTGGATCGTCAGGCTTAACGGTTTGGAAGGATCCGTCTGGGTTATTGAGCCCGTCTAGGTCGTCAGACCCGTCCGGGTCGTCGGACCCAAAGGTTTGGAAGGGCCCGTTCGGGTTGTCGAGAAGTCTATGTCGTAAGGCCTGTCTAGGTCGTTAGACTCATCCGGGTCATTGGACCCGTCTAGGTTGTCAGGCCCGTTTGGGTTGTCGGACCCGTTTGGGTCGTTGGGCCCGTCTGGATCGTCGAGCCCATTCGGGTCGTTGGACCCGTCTGGGTAGTCGGGCTCGTTTGCGTCGTCGGACCCGTTTGGATCGTCGAGCCCATTCGGGTCGTCGGACCCATCTGAATCGTCGGCCCCATTTGTGTCATCAGGCCTACCAAAGAGTTTAGAATGTGAGGTTGAGTGAGAAGAATTTCAAATTCCACCTATTTTAAGGGTATTTGAATTTCTACTAATTTAGCTAATTGAAATCCCTAAAAAAATCTTGCATTTGAAATGCTTTTTAAGTTTTGTATCCAAACAAAGTATTTCATTACAAAGAAATCTAAATTCTTCAAAAAAATAAATTACTTTATTAAAATACTATATTCAAACACACTCTAAATGCGTTGTAAGGATCATGAACATGAGCTACTAAACACATTCATAATGAAATGGATCAACCACCTCCAAATAAGCCAAAAAAATGTTCTTATTATTATTGCAATGAAGGTCACCCATAGGGGAACATGTCCTTTTCGTTAATGAAGTTTATTGTTTTGTAACTTTTAATTGCGTATCCACCCCTGATAATCAATTACAAGATCCTTGTAATCGATTTCAAAAAGCCTATGTCGTTCCCCCTGACGATTTCAAATTTAAATTAGAATTCTTGAGACCCCACTACAACTTCAAACTGAAGTCGTATTGCCCCATTATAACTTCAAACTGAAGTCTCACACCCCCTATTCACTTTTGACCAAGTTTGACTTGTACCATAAGTCAAGTCGCTAAGGGACAACACAACTTCTTCATTAAAAGTTGTTGGCACCCAATACGACTTACCCATTTTTTATTTTTTTTTAAAAATTTTTCCATATCTGTAATATTTTGTGAAAACCCCTGAGTAAATAAATTGAGATTCTCCTTATATTAGGTGAGAAGAGAATTGATTCTTGGAGGTAGAGGAAGATAAGATAATTGGTTCTCCTGTGATTAGGTGACAACATAATTGATTCTAGCTGCAAAAATGAAACAAGATGATAAAGGAGATGAGTCTCACTCCTATTCTCCCAAATTCCTTATCAAAATTTATCTCAAATTGCTTGATACAAACATAACATTTACCACATTTTCATCATCTACTACAGTATAAAACTATAAATAAATAGAGGTTAAGGTCTGATTTATTTCTTTTAAAATAGATTTGGGGGAGTGTAAGGAAAAAAAAATGAAAAAAAAAATTGTTTAGATTAATGTTGTGTTTGTTTGAGATAATATCCTCTAGCAAAGGAAAAAAAAAGTGCAAAATTTTTTTGAATTAATTTATTTGGAGGAATTTGTGTAAATATACTTATAAGGGTGAGCTTCCTATTATCTTAGAATGAAAAAGTCATATCGACCTATGCTTGCTTATATGCTTGCTTATAACAATAACCAATTTTCCTTTTTTGCAAGAATAATAATACCAATTCAAAATTTTACTTAATTCATTTAAAGTAATCACAACATTTTATTTCACTTAATTATACAAAACTCATTTTAATTTTATATAATTTTTGTTAATTTTAATTTAATATAATTTTTATTAATATAATTTTTTTTTATTTTAAATAATAATTCACATTAATAATAATAATAATAATAATAATAATAATAATAATAATAATAATAATAATAATAATAATAAGTTCTGATGTATCAATTTGTATGACTTGAATTAACAAAATTTTTACAAGAAATAATAATGACGAACAATTTTAACATATTTGGAAATAAATGACAAAAGTAATATCTTCACGCGTATATGTACTGATATATTGCTGGAAACTTTTCAAAATAGCTAAATACACGTACTATATCTAAAAGAAATATAATATGGAAAAATTTTAACTCAAGAATCTTAAAACTAGCGTATTAATAACAAATTAAAAGAATACTGTATACTCTTTTAATTATTTTTTATTTTAGTTAAAATATTGACATTTTAAAAAATAATAATTATAAATTGATTATCATAAATTTGAGAAGTTAATATAAATTGATTATTAAAAAAATTGTAAGATTTATAGTAAATATAAAATAATAAATAATTAACTTTTATTTACTCCTTTAAGGGATCGTTATGATCATCGATAAAAAAAAATCATAAGATATGATGACCACATAAGAATCATAAAATATAACATTACTATGTTTTATACAATATATTTTACATTACATAATATCATCTTATATTAAACATAAAATTTTATACATGAACAATATATAAAAATGAAATAACAACGAAATCATTGAATAATAAAAATATTAAATAAAAAAGAAAAGAATTTTAAATTTAATTGAACCTAAATTTAATCTTGAATGAAGTGAAATATTATGTTTTTTCTTAAAAGAAATTCTGACAGGAGAAACCCTGAATTGAAATAGGTTTGGGGAAAAACTTGAAGCTTCAACCTATAACTGTAGTGTTTGATTTGAAGTAAAGATCATCAGTGATGAGTCTCATGAATCCAAGAACAGAGAAACTGGTGAGAAGGTTAACGATTGTCACCACTGTTACTGCTTCCTATTTTCTCCTAACCGCTGACTACGGTCCTCAACCCAATGCTCTCGATCCTGTAAGTCTCTTCCTTTACTCTCAAGCTAATATTTTTTTACGATTTCTTCCATGCCCAACACGGTTTTTCCATTATATTTTTAAATTCTTATATGGGTTTTCTCTTTCTCGATGAACCGTTTCCATTTGTTTTTCTGTTTTTAGTATATGTTGCAATGTTGAATTACCGTCCTTCATTGTTTGGAGTTGTCTTTACCTGTTGGTTTTCGTTCTGTTTGCAAAGTTTGATGAAGGGTTTGTTTGAATAAACTTTGCTGTACGCACTTCTAGAGAAAAAAAAAACAGCTTTTTTATAGGTTAAAATTAGATTAGTTTATGCAAACTAATATGGTAGATCTAATTTGCTGATGAAAAAACTCATCAATTTTTCCTTCTTAGAAAGTGACGACTTTTGTTGTTGTGAATTCGAAGGTATAATAAAACCTTGTGTGGGAAGGGGATGATAGGCTAAACTGCAAGCAAAGTAGCTTGGGTTGGATTTGACAGAGGGAAGCGGGAACAAACATCCCTCAGAACGACTTTGTGGTCACTTTAGTTGTAATTCTTAGGCAATTTTGAATCCATTGGTTGTATTTATAAGACATGTTGAAACTAGATGGAACATAACATAAGTTTCCTTCTATGATGCTTTTCAAAATATAACTGCTTGAGGAGTTAAAAGTTGTACATTTTGGTTTCACTAAAAAGGGTGGAGCTAATGAGTGCAGAACATCATTGTTTTACTGTGTTCAGTTCTGTTTGATCTGTGCCTCTAAAGCTCTTTACTATGACAAGAACAGTGAAAAGAAACACAAACCTGTCCTCCAGAGATTGTGTCAGGAAATAAGAATATGGCACAGTACTGGATTTGCTATTGCATTGGCTTTGCTATAACAGCACCAAAGGTATAAAATTGAAGGCTTTTGAAAAGCTTATGGACTATTTTGTTTTGAGAAAATGCTTTTCTATTTTTCACTTTTAATTATAAATGCACCACGGTATTTTCATTTGTTTTCTATTTTAAAATATTTATCCTTTTGTTCGAGAAAAAAAGTTGTTTTCACTGTTTCGTATTCAAACTTTTGAAAATAGGAAATGGAGTGAAAATAATGTGACATTTTTATAATAAAAAGTGAAATACAGAATTGAAACAAAAACATTTTCTCAAACCAAACAATCCATGACATTCTTTTAGAAAAACACAGCATTAGCTGATAGGATGCTATTAGAGTGTGCAAATTTTATTTACCTGGATGATAGCAGCTGGAGGTATTAATTAGTATATTCATTTCTTAGGTCTCAGATCAAGTTGATTGGGTAAGTGTATTATGGTGGGAGAAGTAGAGAACAATATCCTAAGATATGTCCTGTATGGCAGAATCATGAGCCGTAAGATATGTCCTGAGTTGGAGTTTCTTTGGTGGATTAGAAGCTGTAGCCTTGCAGTTAAATATAGGTGCCCTTCAAAATTAGACAGGTTCTACATACTACGTAGAATCTCTTCACTAGTAGTAATCAGGATGTTGATACCATCTAAAGTCACATTGAATAATCTTTAACCTTGATGGACAACTTTGAGGTTACAAACTTTGTAGCTCCTGCTTCACTTTCAGCTCTGTCTGAATGATTGGCATGATAGACACAAGCAGAGACCAATTTAGCTTTGTTTCTGGCACTGCTTCTGTCTAAAGCTTCCCTTGACTGCCACAATTAGCTGCGCCAGTCCTTTGGTGCGGGCTTCTACTCCAATTTGATTTTTACTGACCCTCTGATGGATGTTCTATTCTCATTGTAAAGCAGACAGTACAGATTGGTTCATTGGGACATTGACCGCTTGAAAGTTGTCGCAGAAGTTTTGGTTCTTCCATAAACATTTTATGTTTTATTTCATAAAGATGGAAGGGGTGAGGGGATGAATTCACACTCTTAATCGGAGGAGAAGATGGCAAAATCTAATGCAATTGAGTGGCTTTCTGCTATTTGCCGAGTTACTTGATCATTTGGGAATTCATTTATACTTGACACTGGTTTCTTGTTTTCCATCTATATTTTGGTTCAGATGATTTAACTTCAATTTAATTTTCTGATGCTATATTTTCTTAATGGCAGATTAAGAAGCAAATACTTTCCGCACAGAGCATGGTGAAAGGGTATATTTTGGGATCAAATATAGAATCTCAAGAAAACCAGGTTGGCAAATTGGACAGCAACAAGGATCAACCATAGATTTATGGGTAGTCTTGTATAGGAACATCATGCTGAGTCAAAGTTTTGTTTTAGCAGCTTGAACTGAAGTGTAATAGAATGATGCCATGAATATAGGCTGAGGATGAATAAATGGTGGAGGATTCACTTGTCAGCACTATCAATGGCATGAATAAGACCATTTGTCTTATTATGGCAGCATCTGTATTGTTTCTTTGTTTTTCTTTTATCTGAAATTGAGCAACCAAAATTGTAATTGAGAAGGGTGTTTTGCACATCAATTAAATTGATTTAGTCAAATCCGAGCATCTAAAAGCTGTGTTGATATCTATTGACTGCTCTAATGATTATTCATCGATTGAGAGTGAGGGTATGCAAACTTTGAGCACGGAATAACTAAACTTTAATTAGGTTATGCGACTGTTGCATACGTTACTTGGACATAAAATAGAACACTTGTTTCTGGTAATTAAAAGTGCAAACGTCTTTCTATTCCAAATCCATAACATTCTTAAAATCATAACAGTTTATCTTATAGATAACCTACAAGTAAAAGATCAACAGCAAGAACCTGAGCAGACTCTTCTGAGATTGATTATAATCTGTTTAAAAGTAACTTACGTGCAAAATTGAAAACTAAAAATGAAAGCTCAATGTATATTCCTTGAGAAAGAGATAGCCAAGTCATAAAAGAAAGTGATGAAGGATAGATTAACAGATAAGGATATAAAAGTGGATGCAGAAATTGAGACACAAGGCAACTTTATCATTGCACTAATATCCAAGAATAAAATTAATCCTTGCAGAAATAATTATTTTACAGAACCAAAACAAATAAATTTTACTCCATTCGCCCAAAAGATAAGTGTCGATCCAGATTTCTAAACTTCATTCATGATAACAATTTATCAAAGTTAATTTGAAGTACATAAAGTGTTATTTTACTCTCAGAAACAATGCACAAGAACGCTCAAACCAAATAATCTACTTTCATTTGTTAAAATCTGCCACGTCCACATTAATTCAAAGGGCTTATATTGCACATGAAACACGCAGATCAACTTCAAGGTAACATAAGAATGGTACAATCTCTTTTAAATTTCAAGTCAAAGATTTGCATACATGCAAAAACTGGACAACTAAACAAAATGTTAGCCCAGAAATAAATGAAAACAAAAATCATTGGTTACAATACCCTCGAGTTTCCGCCAGCAAAATACATTAACTGCTCTTTTAAGTTAGCCTACAGCAAAATCCATGCA
>Ga0099822_1007247_pt1 | contig 14350 bp, 7 predicted proteins | sample CowpeawhiteBW_FD_76839 | JGI IMG/M metagenome (GOLD analysis project Ga0099822, IMG submission 76839) | Root nodule microbial communities of legume samples collected from California USA - Cow pea white BW | ecosystem: Host-associated > Plants > Roots > Nodule | place: USA: California | collected...
ATGCCAAATCAAAGCTAAACCACCAAGCCAATTCATGTTTCATGCCAATTCACACACTTTTACAATCATGTTATCACCCAACACGACCATGTATAATTTTAAAAATAACAATAAGTCAACCAACACACCAATAGCACACATAGGACTCAAACCCAAGTCCTCACACATAATAAAAGTACTCTCAACCACTTGAGCTAGTACTTTTCCACGTCATACCCATTAGAATTTAATGTCATCAATACACTACCTACCCACATTTATTAATTAATTAATTATTTAATTAATTAAATTCTGTGGATCTTACAACTAACATTCATCACTGTGTTGAAGATATTGTCAAAGAAATTTTTTTCTATATGCATGGCATCAAGATTATGTCTTAGCAAGTTACCTTTCCAATACGGAAGATCCTAAAAGATACTTTTTTTAGTCCAATTATGCCACTCTCCATACCCATCCATCCTTGTGACACCACTTTCAGTCACTTTTGGAAAATGTTTCACTCTTCTTCAAAGTTGCGATGGAGTCAACCTCGGAGGAGGCTCATCCATTTCAACTTTCCCTTTGCAAAATGCCCTAGTATTTCTCCTAAAAGGATTATCACTAGGCAAGAACCGACGATGACAATCAAACCAACAACTTTTCCTCCCATAATTCAATGTGAAGGACTTAATATGCTCCATGCAATCTGGAAAGGCTAATCTACCATGTGTGCTCCAACCGGATAACATCTCATATGCAAGAAAGTCATTAATAGTCCACATCAAAGCTGCCTTCATTAGGAAATTTTGCTTCCTTGAAACATCATACATCCAAATACCACTCTACAACTTATTCAAATCATAAATCAAAGGCTCTAGATAAACATTTATTGATGCCTTTGGATTAGATGGATCTGGTATTAGACACGTCAAAAACATATAAGGCTTAGTTATACACATCTCAGGTGGAGGATTGTAAGGAGTAACAATCACAGGCCAACAAGAATAGGGTGATGATGATGCTTGAATGTATGAATTAACTACATCTGAACATAGACCAAGTCGAACGTTACAAGGATCACTAGCGAAGGATGGATGCTTTCGATCAAAGTGCTTCCAAGCTTTCCCATCAGATAGATGATGTAGCATGCCTTGTATTTTGTTCTTATCATGCCATGTCATATGTTGTGCTATTTGCATTGAAGCAAACATTCTTTGTAGTCTTGGAATTATAGATAAGTAGAACATGGACTTCAAAGGAATTGGTTTTTTTTGCTTTGGCCTGGATGGATTGTGCAGTATCAAGCTTGCCCATAAAATTTTCATTGGAGCAAGGATGCATCAAATTTTCCATTATCATTGTCATAGAAAAGCATACAACCATTCACACAACAATCAATTTGCTTATGCTCTAACCCCAACTTTGAAACTAATCTCTTTGCTTCATAATAATTGTTGGGAAAATAATTATTTGGTGGTGTTAGATCTAAAATGAGTTTTGCAATGTTGTCCAAGGCTTGGTTGGGAACATTCTAGTTGGATTTGAAGGATAAAAGTCTAATGCATATTGATAATTTTGACTCTGTTACACCTTCAAATACAAGTTCATTTGCCTCTACTAATAAATTATAAAATCTCTGAATGAACTCATTTGGAGACTCTTCTAAACGACTATTGTATGCTTCTTCAAATGAAGCATGTTGGCCAAGTGCATTATTCAACATCTCTTGCATATACATAGCTTGATTCATCATAAAGGTATGATCAACCGTGCTTGAACTAGGAAAACGTCTTTCATGTTCACCCGAATAAACAGTGGGCACTTCTTCACCGTGAAATGTCCAAATCCAGTAATCTAGCATGAATCTTTTTTTGTATAAATGAACTTTAACTTTCTTGTCTTTCAAAATGTGAGTACATTTGCACTTGACATTGGGACATCTAATCCTTCCCTCAAGAGCATAATATTTATATTGTCGAGCAGTCTGGATAAATTGTTCAACTCATATTACAAAAGTTTTCTTCAACCCTCTCCTACCACTGTAACAACAGTCATACACCCAACGACGGTGGTTGGGAACTTCGCCCATGTTCTGTGACAATGCAAACAAGGACAATGCTATTTTTGTGATAGTGAAAGAACATGGGACTTTAAGTAATAAACCTATTACTACTTAAGTCCAACATGGGTATATATCTCATCGAAATTGCTCCTAAAAGCATGTCATTTTGGGGATATATCTCACTTATTGGATAAGATATGTGAAGAGTGACCAAACTCCTCAATGTCCTAATTGGAAGAACCTAAGTCAAACTATGATTAGCAATTTCCATTTCGTATCTTATAAAGCTTAAATGGTAACATGTGAATAGTTTATGGAAATTTTCAGTAAGTTACTATCACATGTCAAGTAGAAGATATGTCAAGTAGAAGATGTGACAAATGCACAAAATTTATGAGCAAAAAGAATTCTACCCATACCTCTTGATGTTCAACCATACCAAATCACACCACACCCAATGTTATATCAAATTGCAAAAGGGGCCATACCAAATCACACCACACCCAATGTTATATCAAATTGCAAAAGGGGCTCCTGAAACATGTTTGATATGAATCATTATCTACTAATATTCAATGATGATATGATAACTTTCATATGGATAGATTAATGGATATATCCCCTAACTATATACTGAAACAAAAAATATGAAAGAAAATAGCAAAAGGAATCATCAAAACAGTGGGTAGAGTCATATAGATCTATAAAATAGTTAGATATAGTGCCTAATGAGTTGGTGAAATTTTTTTTCTGGTTGACTGAGACCTGGAGAATAGTTTGTTTAGGTTAAGTTATGCTATACTATTTTCTTTTATGGCAAATCAAAGTTCAACTCTCAAAGTTCACCTATACAAGTGTTTCTCACCCACCATTGGGACATTAATACTTGCAAATTGGCTTGGGCTGCAATTGATTATTATATATCATAGATTTTATGCTCAGTTCATAAATATTTATACAAGAAACAGTTTCACTACATTTGTTAGTAAGAAGACCCTTGCTCTCTAATTTACCATGCCAAAAAGTTATGAAATATCTTCTCTAAAGTAAAATCCTAAAAGTTCTATTTTATTTGAATGTCTTCTCTAAAGTTTGGTGACAGAATGTAGATTTTGTCATACGTTTTTATTGTTGCAGGGCTGATATGGAGCAGTGTGTCAAGTTCATATGCTATCATAAAAATAAAAATCTCAACACCTAAAGCCAAATATACATGCTAATGTAAGGTTTCATAGAAGAACTGTACCAATCCTAAGAATCAATCCTACACTACCTTAAGAAATGAAAATTGTACTAATCACTTGTATGTACAAGTATAGAGGCTATCCAAACAGATTTAAAGACATTAAAACAGAGTAAGAAAGTACACAAGTTCATATTCTATCAAAAACTAAAAATCTCACCACCTAAAGCCCAATATACATGCTCATCTAAGGTGAAATGCAAGAACTATACCAATAATAATCAAAATGCTAATTTATTCAAGTAATTATGTTCTAATATAGTAAATAAGCAATGAAATGAATAATCAAATTTAAATTGATAGATTATGGCCTCCCTAGTTTAAACAATAAAGGTCAAGGAGGAACACTCGTTGTGGAGATTAGGTTTTAGTTGAAAGAAATGGAGTAGAATTAATGTAAATAAGCAAGCAAATGAAAAATCAGATTTAAAATTATAGATTTTGGCCTTCCTAGTTTAAACAACTTTGTCTAGCTTGTATCAGATATGAATGGTTAGTCTTTGGGGTGAAGTCTATCTTGTGGCTTTGAGACTAATGATCCTTACCACATTGAACTAGTAGCTATGTTTGAGGTCAAGTCTAACTTAGGAAGTGATGACAACATCAACAATCATTTCTCTTATATTATTGTACTGCTCTTAGTAAGTTGTCTTTGTGCACCTGTTATGTTTTTAGTTTCAGCTTCAACTTCAAGTAAAGGGTTCAAAATTTCTGATTAGGTTGTAACCCACTTTGTTTGCCTCTTTGTTCATCTCTCTATCATTTCCTCTAATCTCTACTAAAGTGATGTATTAATGTATGCAAGTAGTCTAGCAGGCCAATTTCTGGTCCCATCTTCAAGCAAACCAATTTCACCACTCCTTTTAACAATTGGCAGTCCACATATTTTGTACTAATTCTTATTGTGTCCTTGTTCATCGTATCAATTCATTTATCACATCTACAAACCTACAAAATTTTAAAATTTTAAAATTCCATCAATAAATTAATTACTCAAAACAATTTACTTCACTTAAAACCTTTTATAAAGTTCAAATGTGCTTACTGGCCACAGCCTATTATGCTAACAATTATTTCTTCTTAAGAAATAGATAACCAGAAGGTGTGAATCCCTCCATAACTTTATATTTCTAAACTTAAATATGAAAAACAAAATACTCATATGACATGTATATATAAATTTTAGTTAATTTGGACTTATTTAATGCCCTTTGTGTTTAAATTTGATAAAGAAAACTTCATAAACACAAGTAAAAATAATTTTACTAATATATCTTTAAATGATAAGAATAATGCAATTTAATTAATATAAAAAATTAAGTTTTTTTTTTCTAATTAAGACAAAGGTAGCACATTGGATGCTAATCCGATTGTTACATTTTAGATATTAAATTAAAGGAATGTGATAAAAGAATATGTTTAAATATTTTTTCTTACAGGAAAGCAAAATAAGATAATAAATAAACAAATAATTCTAAACGTTAAAACTACTTTTTTTAAATAAGATAAGATATTAAATGTTAATTTTTTTTAAATGTTTAACTTGTACATAAATTAGTTTTAATTTATAGAAAAATATCTATTTATTTTTCTCTTTTGAAAATATTTATAGAAAAAATTTTAAAAAAATCATGTTGGAATAAGTTAGCAAGATTAGTGTGGTCCAAACCGAACAATAAAGAAAAATTGTTTTCTCTGCGCAAATGGTTATGTACATGTTCTGAGCAAATTGGTGTGTCTTCAAACGTTTATCAAAGTTTTTAGACACACCAATTTAATGCAAACATTTGTTTTGTGTTATAAAAAAATTAAAAATCAAAAATAAATAAATAAATAATAATAATAATAACAAAACAGGTATATGGGTAAATGAAGAATGATAAAATCAAATATTTTAATAGTAAATAATAAAAATATAAAATAAAAATGTAAATAATGAAAGAATGAAAAAGAATATAAATTAAGACACGCGTCAAAAAATATTCAATTGCACAGAATAAATAAAATAAAATATTTTTATTTCAAAGTACAACCATCAATCACATTAATTAATCTTATGATCAATAATGTCTTAAGAGACGATATAAATCAAAATACTGAAAAGAGTTTTATATAGATCGTTGTGTTTGTTGTGTTTTTTCTCATATTAGTATGTTATATTTATAGTTAAAAAAAAGTAAAATATAATAATCTCATTAAAATAAAATAATAAATATTAATAAATCTTACTAAATTAATATAATAAAGTTAAAAATTATTCATCCATAAATAATATTTATTCATAAATTAATAATAAAAACAATAATATAATTTACTTATTTATTTATTAAATTATATTAAATATTTCAAACATCTTCTCCGAGTCATTCAAACTTAACTAATTTTCCAGATAATTTTTACTGTCATCTTTATATGTTCTTCAATAAAGATCTAGGTTTATAGAAACACACCGCAACAGAATAATTAAAGAAATCAAGAATGTTTTTTTATTATTCCATGTAGAAAAATGAAACATATTTTTAGTTTTATTCTTCAACAAAAAATAATGTTTTAATTTGAAAAAACAAATTGTGACCATATGTAGAAATGCAAACGAAGGATACTACCTATTTAGTTTACGTTCATAATTTATCAGTACTTGTTCTTCACAAACATTTTTAAGAAAGAAGAAGTAACTAAAGTAAAACAAAAATAATTTTTTATAAACTAAATGATGGACTTATTTAGACAAATAAAATTGAACAAAATAAAATTCTTAAAGTATTAAAATTAACTAATACCTAGAAATTGATTTATATATATATTTTTTTAATTTATACAACTAATTTTATTTTATAAAAAATATTGTTTCACCTTAAAGTACGTATTTCAGAAGTTGTCTAAATTTTAATTTATAAAAGAATAACTTGGATAGTTAGCTGTCTATTCATAGTGTGCATTAGAAAGAAAAAAAAAATGAATAATATTATATTTGGGAGGCACATTTGGACAAAAAGCTAACCTTTCCTGAAACACTGCGCCCTAATGTTTCATGAGACGCGTTGCATGTGGCCAGCTTCGAAAACCACAAGTATTTTTAGGACAATGATGATGAACATGTGTTTTGACTATGACATGGAAGCTTGAAGTGCCACCTTCGCATATTGCAGTTCCCACTACAGTTACTAACAAATCCATAAATGTAGCATCTTTTCTTTGACTTGCATGAATGTTGGTCCACTTGGTGAGTTTCGAGAGCCTAATAAAGTGGTAGTTTTTGGAACAGTATAGTAATCGCGTACAGTTGTGGAACTGTTGTGTCATGTGAATCGTCGTAGAAATTTCAGTTTACTATGTACGATCTTCACTTCCTAGGTACGTAGTCTGCTAGCTAGAAAGTTCCATTCCCATAGGTTTCTCTCTTTGTGATACTAGTCAAAGTATTTATGGGATGCTGTGATGTCTTTTCTTAAATAATTATAATAAGTTTTAGATTATAATATATGATTAATTTTTATTTGAGTATGTGTTATCGATGTAAAATTTTCTTCTGGACAAAAGAGGCAATGTAAACAAATACTTGAGGATGAGGATGATGAGAAGTTGTTTACTTAGTAATCCATGAGATATTATGGAGCAATTAGAGTGTAATGTTAGATGTGTCTGCCCCAAATAATATCACAAGTGGATTATACCAAACATATTTTTTTAATTCTTATTAAAGGTTATAAAGATTACATTATAGTGAAATTTTGTGCTATGCATATACATTTATTGTATTTATGTTATTTCTTTTATATTTTTTAATAAGTGATGATAGACGTAACATTCCATTTTAGTAGTATAATACTCACAAAAATAAGACATTTTATAATAATATTCAAAAATAAATTTTAAGGAATAAAAAATATATTAATATGGTCCTTTAAGAGTTTAAAGTATAAAAATATATCATTTATACAACAACAACGAAAACTTTAAAGGTAACCCTCTATCTAACATATTAACCACTCATACATTCATCTCAATCTCACAACTTTAACTATGGACTTCTCATCCTTCGAAGATGACTCTAAACTTGCATCTTCATCTACTCCCACCAAAATGGTATCATCGCAAAAGAAAAACACCACACAAGACCATAAAATGCAAGGGTAATCTAGTTTACAAAAAATTCGTCCTAAGACCATTTAAATCATATCAATTATAATTAATACATGGGCAACAACAATTGATTCACATAATTGCACACAAACAGTTGACAAAAACTCAATTATCTGAATACATGCATTTGGAATCGGAATCATTGGAGACTTGCACTTGTGGTGGCCTCTACTGCTCTACAGAGCCATTGCGAATGAGTTTCACCCTACCACACACAAGATTAATCCATGATCATTTAAGACCATTATCCTGTCTTAGACTAGGACCTCCTACTACTCTCACCACATGAACCCTTCTATTCTATTTGAGTGTGAATGAATATATATACTCAACCCATTTATCAGCACAGTTTCACAACAATACTTTCACAATCATGTACATCCTTGATCATATTTTCATATTCACATATCAATAATTCCATCTCAAATTTCAAATATCAAAACAATCACATATTTTACAAAAACATACCAAGTCAAGTCTCAAAATACCAACCTCATCCATGCATAGATTCATACATCATATTTTTAAAATTAACTTAGTCAATCACAGGTTAAAAGTAAGGAATTAAAATTGTGTAGCATTCTCGCTTAAGCTAGATCTTTCTTGCTTGAGCGAGACTACTCTCGCTTAAGCTAGATTTTTCTCGCTTGGGCGAGACTGATCTCGCCTAAGTTAGAATAACAAATTTTCACTGATTTTAACATGCAAAAGACAAAAATCCCAAACCAAAAACAACACAACCACTCTGGTTTAGTACTAATGAATTTGGCCCAAGCCTATTTCAAGGCCTAATACCAAAACAAGGCCCAAGCGCAAATAAAGGCTTAATCACTAGAGGAATGCTTAAGAAGATTCAAAATGCTAGTGATGGTCAAGATCCTTCAAGGCCCAATGGAATCAAGCTACCTTTCAAATGGGCTAAGGAAGATATTAAAATCTAGATGAACATTTGAGTGTATGTGCAAATTCGGCTAATGTAATTGGGCCATCCTTTGTAAATATTTGTTGCTTTGAATAATTGGATCAAAAATTCACTAAAGCATTGTTTAATTGGGCTCACGACCTCATTAAACAAGCTTTGGCCGAATAGATGTCTAGAAAGCATGCCACACTTAACACATTGAGCACATGTTGAAATATGGAAGGTGTGACTTACCACATGGCACTTGATCTACCAAATAAGGAGATTTAGATCTAGATATAGAAAGAATTCAGCACATGTCATAAACTTAGCCTAGCTGAATTCTTCCTTCTCCTTAGGCTATATAAGAGAGCTCTCATGCATTGTGTAAAGGTTACTCTTAATTTGAATGGTAAATGCCTTGATGTTGAGAGCACTACATACATTTGCCTTATTGAGAGTAATGAGAGTTAGGAATCTCCTTAGATCTCCTCTAGCCTCCTTCCTCTGGGATACCTTCTCCTTCCTAGAACTTCATCTCTACCACACCATTCCATTGCTCAAGGGCTTTCAACCTTCCTTCCATTCCATTTATGCTGCATCAAGGAGCTTCTCCTCTCCAAAAACCATGCAAGGAGCTCCATCAAGTACACTCATCAATCTAACACATCAAGATGTAATCAAATACTAGGATAAACAATTTATTTCGAAATTTAAAAGAATAACCTAGCTTCCCTTACCTTAACGATATCAAACTGAGTCAAAGAAATCCTTAAGTAGAAGGAACACCACAACCCCAAAACAGCCTAAGAAACTGAAACACAAAAGCGCAAGGAGAGGTAATGAGACTTTGCTTACACCCAAAATGAAACCAAGACCCGAAACTAGGAACAAAAGAAAGCAAACGAGGGTTTTGGAGTCTTCGAATTACATGTAGAAGGGAGGCATTCGGTCAATTCTGAAGCAGACTCTGCAATGGGTCTAAAATCCAGCTTCTATTTCAAAAGAGGTGAAGGTTCAAAGGAAGAAGATGGAAATTGGGGCAGAGTTGAAGTGGAAAAGGGAACTATATTTAAGAGTAAAAAGGAAACATGTAAGTTTTATGAAGTGAAAAGGGTTGCTGACTGTTTTTAAAAAAGAAAGTTGGCTTCACAATAGATATATACTACTAAAATTGCATATATCAACTCATTAGTGCAAAAATCTCATTTAACTACACATAAAATGTTATGGTTTTAGGAAAAATGTAGCTTATAAAAATACATATTTTTATAATTTTTGGCAACGTATAGACTACGGTTCCTCAGATAACCGTAACCTATACTTTGACTACTAGAGTATAGGCTATAGTTTTATAGTGAATCGTAGCCTATATCCTCTAAATATATATTTTGGAAAATTTTCACTTATCCGCAAGTGTCTTGTTTTTGGGAAAAAAATTAGGCTACAGTTATCTAGAAGACAACAATATATACTTGACTATAGACTACATTTTTCAACCAAAGTTTATGTTTGGGGTTCATGAACTATAATGTAAGTCGTAAAAGACTTTTAAATCACAACTATACTAATTTAATTAGAATATTGCACTGGTTTAATTAAAGTGTTGTAATTTAAAAATAAATGTAATATTCCTTCATTATTTTCAAATGATAATATATTTTTCATGTTAACACAAGATTGTTGATAATTATGAGGGTTTCAAAAGGGTTTTTAATGGTTATGTAATGTTTGAATATTTTACAATTGACCTAATAGGAAATTAACTATACTAATTTATCCAAAATATTGTAATATTGTACTAGTTTAACCAACATATGAAAGTGTAGGATAAGTGTACCCTTCATGAAAGTATATGTTTATCACTTTTCTTTTTCAATATCTTTTTTACTTTCTCGTTTCATTTAATTTTTTTTTAAGATTTTCGGTTTATTTTTTGTTTATAAACTTTAAAAATGCCTTCTTAATAAACAAAATTATTTTTCTTTAACAAATACTTCAAACTTTTATTGGTAATTTTTGTTTATGTTGAAAACATGATCACTTTTCTAAAATGCTTCAAGACAAGTTATTTTTAATGTGATGAATGAAATTCATGTTATTATATGTGGATATAATCATTTCTTGTATGCGAAGTTAATTTAACAAATTAATATTGAAAATTATTTTTAATTTCTAGTTTAAATAAATAAATTCAAAAAGCTAATTTAATTTATTTTATTAAAAGTATCACTACAAAAATATATAATTTTAGTGGGGCTTTTTAGTTGGGGTTTTAATAACTCCTAGTAAAAAATATACATAGTAGAGGTTTTAAAAACCCCAAGTAAGCATTAGAGGTTTTCTAAGAAACTCTATTAAAATTATTCTCATCCTATTTTTTATTTTTAAAAAAATTTAATTTGGCTACAAACTTTTCTCTTTGTCTTCCGCGGTGCCTCTCAGTGCTCAAGGTAAGCTTGTATCTCTCATTCCATTATCTATCTGCTTTCAATTTCATTTTTGTCTGCTGATTTATCAATAAATTGCGTTGATTTCATAATCAGTAAAGACAATGTTGCTTTTTGATTTCAATTTCGTGTCCTAGGAGGAGGAAGATGTTCGCTCTTTCAATTTCATCATTCTCCTTGAAATCAGGTAATAAACATTGTCCTCCCTGCTTTCAATTTCATTTCTCTGATTTCAGTGTGCCTCTGACTATTCTTCATAGTTTCAATTTCGTCACTACTCTTTTGATTTCATCTCCATTCTTTCAATTTCTTAGTTCAATTTCATCTGCCTGCATCAGTGTCCTCTTTTGATTTCATCTTTTTACTCATGCTTTAACTTGCCACTTATTTTGCCTTTACACAGAATAAATGAGGTTTTACATTCTGCTCTTGCCCTTGAAATCTTATTTCTCCTAGTTCTAACAACACGAGTTCAAAATTTTAGATTAGCTACTTACCACAATCACACGGCCATTGTTAAACCTAATCTTCTCTTCCTTCCATATCAAAGGATACAATTGTGCTTATTTCTAACACCAAATTTAAGTTTTGTCCTACATATTTTGCTCTCGATCACTTTATACATGTCATAATAAAGCATATTTAACCTATGAGTGCAATTTGCTATATCTAATATCCAAATGAACAAATTTTAACATTTTTCACGTAAATAGATAATTCATGCTTACAAAGATGATTTCAAAATGGAAAAAAAAATGTTTCTAGACACGTTTTCCATAATTGTATTGTTTTAAGTAAGTCATAGATACACAACTTTAATTTTTATTTTTTTTATGTTAAAGGCGTGAACCATTTTTTTAATTTTACTAGAAGTCGTGTATTTTAACACGATTTTAGTATTTTTATTTTATTTTTATTTTTTTAATGTCATGTTAATTGGCACGAATTTATTAAATTTTTTGTTTTTTGTTTTTATTTTTTAGAAGTCCAGCATTTCTGTATGACTTTAGTTTTTATTATTTTTTTAAAATTTTTTTAAAGTTGTGCCCATTGATATGAGTTGAGTAATTTTGTTTTCTTAAAATCGTCGAAAGTATTTCTTCATTTTGAGGTCTTTTAATGGTGTACAGTCATGGAATGAACCATATTTTAAATTTTGTTTCTTTTACAACTCTTTTATATTTTCCCACAAACTATTTTGTATTTAATGTTTTCATTTTCTTTAATGTAAATGTTTTATAGTTTTTAGGAAGAATATTAAAATAAATACATTAATTTTAATTTGAAATTAATATTTATTTTTAATTTTTTTATACAAATGTAGTTTATTGATTAAAGAGATGACTAATTTAAATAATAGAAAGTTGTAAACAGAATTATTACAATTTCTTTATTACCACAATAAAAGTATCTCCAATAAAGTATACTAACCAATTTAGATATCAATTTATAAAATTAAAAATTATTGATTTAAATAGTAACTATTATAAATAAAAAATAGGTTAAATATGTTTTTGGTCCCTCAAGTTTCAGTGAATTTTGGAATTAGTCTCTCTTCGAAACTTTATACCAATTTAGTCTTTTATCTTTAGAAATGCGTGGATTTAATCTTTTTTACAAAATTTTGTTAAGTTTATTTGACATTTTAAACGCATTTTATGATAATATTTAAGTTAACATTGAAGTTAAAATGTGTCAAATAGTGTAAACAATTCAAATACTATCATAAAATGCGTTTGAAACGTCAGATAAACTTAATAAAATTTGGTTAAAATTACTAAATTCACGCAATTTTGAAGATGAATGAATAAATTGGTCAAAAGTTTTGGAGAGGGACCAATTCCAAATTACACTGAAACTTGAGGGGCCAAAAATATATTTAATTCATAAAAAATTATAATTAGTCACTAAATTGGTCATTAATTAATTATAGATCAATTTAAAAACTAAGTCATTTTGGTGGTCAAAACCATGATAGTTAATTTTAAAAACTAATTTAGTGACCAATTATAATTTTTTATTTATAGTAGTGACTATTTTAGTAACCAATAATTTTTAGTTTTGTAAATTAGTATCTAAATTTGTTATTATAGTTACTAATCATTATAGGTCACTAAAAATGATCACTATTTAGAAGTTTTCTTGTAGTGCTATTTAGTTTATTTTGAATGGGTTCATCCATTTCATCATGAATATATGTAGTAGTTGATCCTTTAGTACTACAAGAAAATCCTTAATTGGTTATTATATAATGACTAATTTAGTGACTACAGTAACTAATTATTTTTTGTCTTTAAGATTGATTGTTATTTAAAGATTTTCTTGTAGTGTACATTGTTAATGACACATAAGAGGGTTGAGAACGAAATTCGATCCCATATAACATAACTAGTAATCCTCATTTTGAAATGGAAACTACATTTCATAAATTTTGTAAATGTTGTATACAATGAAAATTACATCAATATATGTAAATATGTAAGTAATAAAAGGAAAACTAGATAGTGACTGCAATATCATTAGTAGCGGATAACATTGTTGAATGATCGATACAACCATTTAATTCAAGGAAATGAATTTCACAAAAGTGGTCATTCGTTGAATACCATACCATATATGTAATGGATAATAATATTTTAACCCACTTTTTTTGACCCACTTTTAATCCACTACTCCAATCACCATTAGATTATTTATTTTGATTTTTTTTAGTGATGTGATGTGATGATCTAATGGTGATTGAAGTAATGGATTAAAAGTGGGTCAAAAAAGTAGGTTAAAGTATCATTGTTCTATATAATGTTACATTTGATCACAATATCAAATACATATCACATCAACAATCAATGTTCAATGACAATATAAGTTGAATTTATATTGCATTTTATCATGTTTTTTTTTAATTAAGCTCAATTAACATTTTTATCCAAATAGTTTGACACGCTCCAAGAGACACCACCACCTTAATCACAACCTTCTTATCAACATGATGGATCTTCTTCCACAATCACCATCCTCTACAACAACAACATAGATCAATCTAGATTTCAATGACCTTCAATGTTTCCATATGTAGATCATCACATATGTACACAATCTTCTTTACAATATATCCATCCCAATCACATTTTTTTAGCCACAAATATTTTTTCAACTTCTATAATGACATCACTCTCAACTCAAAATCCAATATCATTCATGCATTATTGTACATCGAGAATGTCTTCACATCATGGAACTAAAGATGTTGAAGATGAAGATAATAACAATGATGATGATAATTTCTAAATTGAAATTAGTATACAAGTTCAACCACAACAACAAGACTTAGAACAAATTAAAAGACCAACTTATGGCACCAATTCTTACAAATAAATACTTACCTTACTCTTTTAAATGTAATTGTTCAAAATTAATTATCACTTTATAAAATAGTTGAAAAAAAATCGTTTTATTGTGCACTCTTATTATTTTTAACTTCACAAATTACATTAAATACAAATACTAATTTAAAACTAAAATTAATATATATATATATATATATATATATATATATATATATATATTTG
>Ga0099822_1007248_pt1 | contig 14349 bp, 8 predicted proteins | sample CowpeawhiteBW_FD_76839 | JGI IMG/M metagenome (GOLD analysis project Ga0099822, IMG submission 76839) | Root nodule microbial communities of legume samples collected from California USA - Cow pea white BW | ecosystem: Host-associated > Plants > Roots > Nodule | place: USA: California | collected...
ATATATATATATATATATATATATATATATATATATATATATATATATATATATATATATATATATATATCATACAATCAAACCATAGGAATTCCCTCATTTGATTCCATATCACATGGCCACAACCATGTTATTCATGTTCTACATCTTCTAGTGACTATTTCAAGGTGTCTTGTTGTCATACCTATCGGCGATAACCGATAGAGCATGTGTGGGAAACCATGTTACAGATCATATAACGTAACGCAAGGTGAGGTTCCCAAATACAAACATAGTCGTAACGTCCTAAGACTATCAAACTCGTTAGCTACAATTAAGGAGGACAATCTATTTGGACCCATCCGTATTGGCCACAACCAGCACACTCACACTAGCAACACTCGTCAACCCGATCTCAACTCAAGGGTTCCTCGTGTTCATCCGTCATCCCGAGCTCAACTCGAGGGATGTCATTCCGAGCTCAACTCGAGGAATGCCACGTGCTTAACCCCTATCCCGAGCTCAACTCAAGGGATACGTTCCGAGCTCAACTCAAGGAACGCCAGCAAGCCAACCTTTAAAGTATTTGAAAAGCCTTGTAGATCACACATGCAGAACCAGCAACTCAAGGCTGGTGCAGTAAAATTGCCTGGCGGGGGACACGTATCGCCAGGCGCGTAGCTCCTCAGGAAATACCTCTACTGTAGTTATCGCCTGGTGGGACTACCCATGCCGCCAAGCGCACGAGCACTAGGAACCCATTGTTTTGGCAGTTATCGCCTGACAGGTCCCGCTCTGCCGCCAGGCGCTGCACCAGTAATCTGCATTGTACTGACTTATAGGCATCTTGAACATGTTACACTATGATTAAGCACAAATCCTCACTATAGAATTTCTCCCAATCTATTATATTCGCTCCTAGTGATTTCTACCAACATTCTGAATTTCGTTTAGGTTCACTAACCTAAGTTATAAATGAATAGACTTGGTTACCCTCAATGCTTCTAAGATCATACATACTCTTGTTAATCTCATACCTCTACTATTACATTATTTGTCCAATCAATAAGTAAGACACTACCATAGTTATATGACACCACCACCACAACTTACCACAATTGCACTCAAATCTCCAATTTGGCAATTCTAATTAACCTTAATGTTCTACATTTCAGTCCTTCTTTTTACAAAATAGAACTCTGGTTTCTCCACCTAAGATTGAATAACGCAGCATCCACTACATCCCATCTAATCATAACATAGTATTTACATCTACTCATTTTACTCCTTCCAATTTACTTCAACCCTTGACCCACATATCTCATCTTTCCCTTGTACACTTCAATGGCTCGAAGTTCAGTTTCCATCCTCACTGCACTCGGAACACAATCAACCTCTATTGTTACCCATATCACCTAGCGGCTCGAAGCTTGCCGCCAGGCGGTGCATATCAATTCTGGAAAATTCCAGCACTCGTACAACACCTACGCAACCCTCTCTCCCAAGATTCATCCAATGCAAGTTGACAACATACTTCCAATTACTTAACAATTTAATCAGGCTAATTTTTCCATTTCGATAATATCAATACTCAAATTAAATTCCCATTATTTGATTTCAGATACTAAAATTCTCAAATCATCACACCTTACAACCCCGTACATACAATATCATCCAATTTACCCCCCATTACATCTAATCCAACGAGACATGACACCTAATCACTCACAAATAATTAGGACTTTATTTTCCCCCAAACAAAAACATTCCTGAACCCTAAAACATTAAGTACGAGCCAAAAGATCACTGTGTCGCCTGATGGGTGTTCATCACCGCCAGGCAGTGCAACGAAACAGAAAAACTGGGTAAATTAATCCATGCATCGCTTGGCGGTTAGGGATTTACCACCAGGCAATTCCCTTTTAGGAACCCAGTATTAGGTAGAATTTGATGTGTTGCCTGGCGGCCGTCCATCAGTCCGCTAGGCGGTTTTTGGAAATTCCAGAAACTCGTGAAATCCATAGAAAATGAAGGGTGCATGATCAATATACATATATTATACAATTCATGCAATAATTTAATCAATTAAACGCGTTGACAGCACCCCTAACTTGGATCCTTTTGCTTAAAAGCTTGAATGACTCTTGATTCTCCCTTGCTTCCAATAGCCTTCCTTAGTTCTCCTCAAATCAGCCTCAATGATTCACTTAACACACTCTCTTCACTCTGATTTTTGTCTCCCTCAACCAATCCAGTAAAACCAGCCACAAAACCTCTCTCATTTTCTCTTAATTAGCCTCTAATTGGTGTCTTAATGTGGGTTTAATGAGGCAAAACGAAAAATAGCATTAATCTTATGTTAATTACCATTCATTAGTTGTCTCATGATGGTTTTCCAGCCCTCCTTGGCTGGGGCTAGGGTTTCATCTACCCTTTCATATTCAAGCCAAAACTAAGTTTAGCAAAAAATAAAGTTTAATTTGGGTTCTCCAAGGCTTGAACCCACAACCATGCCAATTCCAAATCAATGCCCAACCATTCAATCAATTCATGTTTCATGATGATTAATATAATTCAATGATTATATTATCTGTCAACATGATCAACATATATTTAAAAATAATAATAATTAAATAACACATAATTTTCATACATAAGACTTGAACCCAAGTCCACTTGAGCTAGTATTTTTCCACATCACATCAATCATATTTAATGCCATAAAGGCTCCCATTACCTACATTTATTAATTAATTAATTATTTAATTAATTAATTTTCACGGGTCTTATACAATCCTTTATACTAGTGCATTATATTCATATCCATGTATAGATATTTACAACTCTCACCATGTCATTATAGCAATTTACCACAAGATTATTCCATTCCAAGAGGCTTTAAAACTGTTAGGTAACATTCATGTGTCTTCCCCAAACTATAATCATTGCGCACCAAAATCAACTCCTACCATTCAACAAATTCATGTTTCATGATAATTCACATAATTCTATAATTATGTTATCACTCATCATGATCCAGCACATTATTAAAATAATTATAAATTAAATAGTACATAAATGGCATACATAGGACTTGAACCCAAGTCCTCTCACACAAACCAAGTACTCTCAATCACTTAAGCTAGTACTTTTTCACGTCATACATGTCAGAATTAAATGCCATAAAGGCTCCCACTACCCGCATTTATTAATTAATTAATTTTCACGGGTCTTACAACAAGCTCCATTGAGTTTTCTTGTTCCAAATTAAGGTTTTAAAAGATATTTTCACATCCCATGAACCAAATATCATGTAATGGATGGTCAAATCAGTGCTAGCATTAAGTGAAGAAACAAGAAGACTAACATTTAATGAAAGAGGCATATATATAATTAAAACATTTGCAATTTACACAAGAGTTCAGAGGCTACATCTAACCCCAACAAAAATGGGTTTAGCTCTCCATTGTCATGGAGGCTCAAGCTTATTAATGGAAGAATGGAAGAGAAAGGAGATACAAAGAGGAAGAAGGAATTGTCCCCACAAACCCTGGCAAACCTCCAAGCTCTTCAAAACGTGTTCTTTCGTGCCTCTCACGTCCAAAGATGCCTTCCCATTGAGAATCCAAAAGAAATAGGTTAAAAATTTTGCCACATTAGGACAAGTGCCGCTCAACACTATCCCCACACCGTTCAACGTCCAACTTTGCTAGCTAATCAGCGCTCAACGCCCAAAAATGCGAACCAAATGGCGTTGAGTGTCCAAAAATTCGAATCAACTGGCGCTCAACGCTGATCCTGGTGCTGAGCTTTGAAAAATGTGAGGCAAATGGCGTTGAGCCTTGACTTTCTGGTACTCAGTGCTGGATGCAGGGTCAAATCTTCAATTTTGTTTTTTTTTCTTCTTTCTTCTCTGGTTGACAACTTCTTCGGTTTGAGACAAAGGATTCCTATCATTAAATTGGACACAAAAAAGGGGATTAATGGTATAATTAGATCTATGTAACCCATATTGTATTTATTCACAAAAGCAAAGTAAAAGCGAGGATTAAATGGGTTAAAAGCTCAATAGGAGTTGATTCTGTTAGCAAAAGATAGCCAAGATAATGGTAAAAATCTACATTATCACCTATAAATTTCAAGGTCTAAACAATTGTAATCACTTTTCAGCCATTACTATAATTAGCTCATTTAAGAGAGGATTCTCTTGATTCTTGGCTTAAGCCTTAACGTTCTTATCAAAGACAAAGGTCTTTGTGGTGAATCCTCTTTGAATTATCAAAGACTAGGTTCTTTGTGGCATCAATATTATTATGTTCATATCAAAGACAAAGATCTTTGTGGCGAACCTTCGAAAAGCTTATCAATCTCGATCGTGGCGTCTTGACTTATCAATCGTGGATTGGATTGTGGCAACTTGACTTATCTATCGTTGATTGTGGCATCTACTCTTTTGATTGGGTTCTTATCAAAGAGGGACCTCTTTGTGGTGAATCTTCCTTTACTTATCAATCTACTAGATTGTGGCACATTCCATTTCTGTCTTATTTCGCGTTCTTTACTCTTATTTTAATTATTCTTTACAAAAGATATTCAAATTTAGAAAAGATTGTTCTCTTTTCGGTAAGGATCATATCATTTTTTGTCCCCTCAACTTCATGTCACCTGAAGAATCACTCACCAGTATATTGAATAAAAAGATAGTCCTCTCTATCGTACCCTCCTTCCTAAAGCGAAGTTGTCCTAACTTTGTGTCACCTAAAGATTCACATATAATAATTCAAGATACCAAGATAAGTTGTAATGAATATTTAGAATTAGATTTTAAAGATTAAATTATCTTTAATAGTAATGATTTCACTTATCATTAAATACTTAAACTGAATATTTACAATTAAATTTTTGAAATTAAATTATCTTTAGTAATAGATTTCCCTCTTTAACCTTTACCTTATTTAAATTATCATCTTTTTAATAATGTTACGATAAATTTACAAATTAAATTACTCATTTCTTAAAATTTTCTTCCGCTATCGCCAAAAAAGTAGTTCTTTGCATTCAACATCATGGACTTCATCATCGTCACTCTAACCATTGATGCTTTGGCTTGGGCTTGGTATCAATCTCTTCCAATCTCCTATGTACAAGGTAAAATGTCTCTCTTTCTTTCTCTACTTGTTCTATTTTGTTCTCTTTATAATGTATTCATGTATATCAACATTACCTTACCAATGTTGATTCTTGACATGGTGAATTGATTTGGTCATTTGTTGATCATTTTCTCCAGCTCCATTTCCCGGTGCTAATGGAAGCTCATTAGAGAATACAAGAATGGGTCTCTGAAGAAGGCACCACCACATATCTCCCCGTTGGCAGTATTATGCGCAAGATGTCACAGGTCACTCCATCTTTAATTCCAACGTGACTGACCCATCATATAGAGTTCCAACAACACCAAATCATTCAAAAAGTTCTTCGATGCCCATACAAAATGCACCTCATAGAGACAACATGCATAATTTTCATCCTCCTTCATTTCGTGTAATATGTCATTCTCTTTTGGTAATTCCTATTCCTTAAAAACCTACTTTCTTTCTTGTTATTCTCTTTTCTTGAACATGAATCTCCTTCATTAGGTGACCCTTATAATGATATGCGTTTGGACATTCACGACATGTCATATGAGGCAAGAATATTATATATAAATAGTCTAATGCATTTTTTTATGAATGCTAAAACCTTAGTGACTATAAAAATTATAAATTGCTAACCGTTAATTGATCAACAAGAGCTTCTTGAGTTAGGTGAAAGGCTAGGCAATGGCAACATAGAAAGAGGTTTGTTGGAAGACATTATTGCAAGACAAGTGCAGACAAAATTTAAAGCTTGTCTAGTACCTAAGAACTTGGAGGGGTCAACTTTTGAAGATCAGGAAACTGATCTTTGTATAATATGTCAGGTATAAAATATAACATGTATATTTTATTCATTCAAGTTTTATGTATTAGAAATATGTTTTTCTCTTTCTTTTATTTATGAGAATGCACATGCATAATTTTATAATATGAATATAAGAACAAGGAAGAGATTGACATTCTTCAATGCGGACATGAATACCATGCAGATTGTATAAGGAGATGGTTACATGAAAAAAAATGTTTGTCCCCTTTGGAAATCAAAAGCGTTGACTATTGAATAGAAACATAAATTAAACCATATTTTGAGTGAATTCATATTTTGTTCTCGATTAAGCAATACATGTTGCTAACACTGTTGTAAAAATGAAAAACTCTTTGTTTACAGTATTCATGAACTAGTAAACATACTTACATTCCCGAATTGGACAATAAAACATTTATCGTAGGACATTTATCATGGAAAAACGTTATTTGACACCATTCAACGAGCATTTGACAATTTGTATAAGGGTAAAATAGTCTTAAGAAAAATTAACTTTTATGTTTTTAGAAGAAAGAGAAAGTAAATAATTATGAAAGATAGTGTCAAATGATAGTAAAAAAAAGAATGATGTCAAAATACCAGTCTTCATTTATCATATTGTGGTTTAAATGTTAACTTTATTTAAATGCGCTTGCGTTTTATAAATAGTATTATAATCAAATTAGTTGGCAAGAAACAAAAGTGATTCTTAGTCATTGTTATCAATAAAGTACTTTCTTAAATCTTCAAAGTTCGATAAGGTCTATTTTTCTTTTTAATAATTGGAATTAGAATTATACAGTATTCATGAAACTCAAATATTTGGCTTTCGAGCATAGTGATAATTTTGAGATGTTGGGCCTAGTGTTAACAAGATACAACAAGCGTGTTCAGTGATTCTGTGATATATAGTGGCATCAAAAACCTTTTTTCTTTCTTGAGACCGTAAGCCTTGTGTCCCAATCAGGACAAAGAAGAGACGGAAAAAATAATTTTAAAATGAATTTAAAATAAATAGGAGTTGTCACCTTAATTTATTTATTAAAATTATAAAAAACCCTTACAAAAAATAGTCTTTCAAATCAAGTTTAGGTTTGAAAGTTAATTCCGTATGAAAAATAAGAATAGTCTCAAGTTTGAATTTGAGAATTCATCGGGCACTGATAATCTATTAGCACTTTATAACGTCTCTAAAGATGGTATTTTTAATTAAACGTATAAAAATTGATGTGATCGTTAATTAAAATATTTATTTTCTCCAAAATATCTGTAGAAAAAGAATTATATATTTTTATTTAAAAGCATGTTGATGAAAATATTTATTTGAATCAGATAAAGATTGATCATGCTTCAAGGTATTTTTTTCTTTCATAGGAAAATTCAGAGTTACAAATTTTTTATGAAAAACAACCTTGTAAGATTAACATAATTCTATTCTTACGTATTTCTATGTATTTTCCTTCATAATAAAAAGTTAGGAATCACATTATTCTACATTATTCTACATGAAAAACTATTTGAGAAGATTGATATTATATATTTTCTTGATATTTTTGTATTATCAAACAAGAGTTATAGTAGTACTTTGACGACACTTACATGTGAAGATACCAAACGCAGCAAAAAGCCGTACTACAAAGCTCCAAAAGTTTAAAATTTATTAGGTTATTAAAACTGTTTTATTTAAAAAATAAAATTTATTCTATTTTAACTAATAGACATTAGATGTGAGAGAAGATTTTTTATCTTATGCGTGTAATATAAACTAAATCTCTCTGATTTATAAAATGTTATATAATGAGAGAAGATTTTTTATCTTATGCATGTTATATAAACTAAAAATCTCTAATTTATAAAATGTTATATAATATGAGATGGTGCGTACACATATTTTTTAATAATTTATTTAATATATGAAATAGTTAAATATAAGTTGATCATGAGTATATGTAAAGTTTAGATTTATAATAGTAATGAAAATCACGTAGAAAATTGGTGAAGAATATGAAATAAAAGAGGTGCTGAGAAAAAAAAAACATAAAGAGAAGGAGTCGAGAGAAAAAGAAAAGAGGAGGAGTCGAGAGAAAAAGAGATTCAAGAATATATATATATATATATATATATATATATATATATATATATATATATATAAAAAAAAAAAAAAAAAAAAAAGAGAAAAAAAAAAAAGAAATAGAAACAAAAAAAAAAAAGAAAAAAAAATATATATATATATATATATATATATATATATATATATATATATATATATAAGAGAAAAGAAGAAAAAAAGTGAGAAAAAAGTGATCATTGAAGAAGAAAATGATAATAAAGATAATGTGCAAATATTTGATGTAGGTATTATGTTTCTTTGAGAGGAAGTACATTCATGACATTCTAGCCCGAATGTTCGTGAAGGATGGAATGATATGATCTTGCAATGTCAATGTAAGTTTTGTTATGAATTAATAGTTGTCCATTAATTTGATACTGTTTGTTAGTTAGTTAGTTAGTTAGTTACAATTAGTTAGTATGTAAATATTTGTACTAATTATTTGATTTGTATCCTTTATTGGATTACCATGTTGTATCTATAAATAAAACTCTTCCTACCAGTAATAAGACACACAAAAAAGTTGTTCCCTATTATCTCATCCTCTAATCTTCCTTCTATTTTCTATTCTTGTACTTTTTATTAGTTTTATTTTATAACACGTTATCAGCACGATGTACCAACCAACTGAGGACAAGTGGAAGCTAACGATAACTCTACGTGTCTTAATACAAGTTTTTTCTAATCCTTTCTTCATTTACAATTTTACCTTATATTCTTGTTCTTCTAAGGAGAATTGTTTGACTTTATCATTTTTCATCTTCGTCTTGTTATTTTTATTTTTATTATAACAGTGATTATTATTATTATTATTATTATTATTATTATTTTGATGATTATTATTATTAATAATATTATTATTTTATGTGCTAATTCTAAACACGCTAAACGTTGCAAAATTTGAATTTGTGACCCTTGATATTTAAAGGAAGAATTATTTATATTGGATATTAAATGTTGAAATACATTTAGATGCAATGGATCTTAGTGATACCATTAAATAAAGAAATAAAGCATTTGAGCAACTAATTTGCTCCTACAACAACAATATTGTGAAAAAAATAAAAGATTTCACAAATATTATAAATTTATTTCATGCCTTTGTAGGGTTGAACAAAACAATGAAGCTTTTGATGACAAATCATGAGATTCACCCAATCTGTTCCATTCCCAGAAGTGAATGCAGCAATAAATATTATGAATTTATTTCATGTCTTTGTATGGCTGGACATAGTAACGAGCTTTTAATAAAAAAATCGTGAAACATGTCCAATTGGTTCTACTCCATTTCCAGAAGTGAATGCAACAACATTTGATTTATATTTTCATGATCGTGATATTGATTATGGACATGGTTGTAAAAGAAATTTCAAAGACACATTTTGTCACCAAAAGTGGCACGATAATGTGAAAAAGGGAAAAGAAAAATGTGAAATATTGGCAAATAAGATGAAAGTATATATTATCATTACGATGGTACAAATAAGACCATTTGATTTGTACTTGTTGTACACCAAAGCATCGTACAAATAATGAGAAGAACATAGAAACACATTTTGCTCATGATGATGGTGATTCTGATTATAGCCATATGGATGTTACTCATCTTAATATTATTATTTTCTTTGATAAATCAAATGGAAGCATTGATCACCTCATTGGTTATGAGAGTGTTAAAAAAATATTTTCTCATATTGATATTTATGTTTATATGAAAAATGAATGTTGGCACTAGCACCAATGATGAGGATATATGTCTTATTGATAGTGCAACAACTCATACAATTCTCAAAGAGTAATAAATTTTTCTCTTGTTTGGTAATGTGAGAAGTCAATGTTAGTACTATTTCTAGTACTACAAATATAATTGAAGGCTCCGAAAGAGTTATTGTACTTCTACCAAAAGATACAAGATTACATATTAAAAATGCATTTTATTCTCCTAAGTCTAATAGAAACTTTTTAAGTTTCAAGGATATTCGTCTAAATGGATATCATATTGAGACAAATAATGAAGGAGATATTGAATATCTTTATATCACTCAAATTGAGTCAAATATAAAATGTGTATTGGAGAAATTATTAGCCTTCTCTTATGGCTTATACTGCATATATAGTAATGCAATTGAGACACATGTCATTGTAAACTAGAAGCTTACAAATAGAAATGAATTTCTTGTTTGGCCTGATCGATTGGGTCATCCTGAATATATCATGATGCTAAAAATTGTTGAAAAAATCATGTGGACACCCACTTAAGAGTCAAGAAACTTCTTCATACCAATGAGTTATCATGAACTATAAGTTCACAAAAGTTGATAATACGACCATCACTAGAAAAATTAGAAATGAGCCAATCTCATTTTCAGAACAAATATATGGTGATATTTATGGTCCAATACACCTATCATGTGGATAATGTATATATTTCATGATTTTAATTTATGCATAAACTAGATGATCACATATTTGTTTATTATCAACTTGCAATCAAGTATTTTCAAAGTTATTAGTACAATTAAGAGCTTACATCCTAGATTATCCAATTAAGAAAATATGTTTTGATAATACTGGTGAAATTACATCTCATCCTTTTCATGAATATTGTACATCAATTGGAATTGAATTTGAGCATCCAATAGCACATGTTCATACTCAAAATAGACTTGCGAAATCATTACTAAAACGTCTAAAATTGGTTGGAAGACCATTACTTATGAGAGCTAATCTTTCGATGGCTACTTGAGCATATGTAATTTTGCATGTTGCATTATTGATTCGCATCAAACTAACAAGTTATCACAAATACTCTATTATGTTATTGGTTTTTGTTCAATGACTCATGTAAGAATTTAGGGTGTGGTGTATATGTTTCCCCTACCAAAAGGGACTATGATGGGTCCTCAAACGCAATTGAGAATATATGTTGGATGTGATTCTCCCTCAATAATGAAATATCTTGAACTACCAACATGAAACTTATTTACAGTTTGACTTTTCGACTGTCACTTTGATGAATAAGTTTTTCCAACATTAAGGGGAGAAAGAAAACAATTGGAAAAAGGTATTGGTTGGAATGAATTATCATTATCTTGTCTTGATCCTCATACAAAAGAATGTGAACTAGAATTTCAAAGGATAATTCATTTTCAAAATTAGTCAATCAATTACCTTATGTTTTACTGACAAAAGAAGGGTAACTAATACCATTTGCTAATGCTCTGAAGATAATTGATATTAATTCATAACATGCCTGAAGCGTGGTAGGCTTGTTAGTTCCAAAGACACGCTTGAAGCATGATAGGTCTATTGGTTCCAAAGATAAAAACTCTTGAATGAGAAAGGAGCTAAAATGCAAGATGACCTAATCGAAAAGTTGGTAATCTCAAAATATTCATTTGACATAATTAATGATTCAGTTCTAGAAGAACCTTAGGTACTTGAAATTGTTCAAAATGATGAGATCTTAATAGATTATGTCATGAATCATATAATATGGAACCAAAATGAAGTCAACATTGACGAAAATTTTACATATAATATAGTGATGAATGTTATGAATGACAATGGGGATCAATAGGCCAAAATTAAAATATGCAAAGAACAATAATTAGATTTACTTGCTAAAGGAAAGGTTTTTGGATCTATAGTTCGCACACCTGAAGATGTGAAACTCGTTGGGTACATATGAATTTTGTGCAAAAATCAAATTAAGAATGATGAAATTGTTAGATACAAAGCACAATTGGTTGCTCAAGGTTTTTCACAAAACCTAATATTGATTTATGAAAAGACATATTCACTGGTATTGGATGCAGCAACATTGCAATATTTGATTATCTTAGTTGCATAACAAGGTTTGCATTTACTTCTAATGGATGATGTTACAATCTATTTGTACAGTTCTCTTAAGAATCATATTTATATGAAAATCCTTGAAGGATTTTATTTGCCCAACAAGGCAAATTTTAACGAGGGTTATTCAATAAAATTGAACAAGCCCTTTTATTGATTAAAGCAATCAAGACGTGTGTGGTATAACCATCTTATTGAGTACTTATTAAAAGAAGGATACATAAATGATCCTATTTGTTCTTGTATTTATTTGAAAAGATCCAAAAATGAAATTGCCATAATAATTGTTTATGTAGATGACATAAACATCGTTGAAACTTCTAATGAGATCACAAAGGCAATTGATTTCTTAAATAAAGAATTTGAGGTGAAGGATTTTGAAAAGGCAAAATTTTTGTTTGAGATTACAAATTGAGTATTTAAACAAAGGAGGTTTTTATACATCAATAGGCTTATATAATTAAGGTGCATAAAATGTTCTAAATGGACAAGTCACATCCATTATGCACTCTAATAGTTGTAAGGTCGTTAGATGTTGATAAGTGCTCTTCTTAGACCTCAAGAAAATGATGAAAATCTTCTTGGTCCAGAAGTACCATACATCAGTGTGATAAGAGCACTAATGTATCTTGCTAATTATACTTGATATGATATTTCATTTGTTGTAAATTTGATAAGCAAGATATAGTTCTTCACCTACAAGAAGACAGTGGATTGGAGTAAAAAATATACCCTGTTATCTTAAGGGTACTACGAATATGGAATTATTTTATCCAAATGATTCATAATTGGATCTAATGGATTATTCAGATGCATGTTATTTATTATATTCTCACTATGTCACAACGGTTTATCACAAACAAGATATTTATTCATATGTGGTAGCAAAATGATTTCATGACAATATGTGAAAGAGACCATACAACAACATCGTCAAAATCATGCATAATTTTTAGCATTACATGAGGTAAGTCGTGAATATGTTTAGTTAAGGTCTATATTTCAACATGTACAAGAAACTTGTGGCTATCCCCGACAAAGATGGAATCAACAACCATATGTGAAGACAATAGTACATTATTCAATAGAAAGGATGATGTAGAGATCTAAAAGATTTGTTCATGCGAAAATCTAGCAGATTTATTTACAAAGTCTTTGCCAAGAAAAACTTTGAACAATTGGTTCACACGATTGGACTATGTCATCTTAATGATGTAAGTTTATATGAGAGGAAGAAATAGAAGATGTAAAGAACAATATTATATAGAATGGTGTACTCTTTTTCCTTCACTAGGTTTTTATCCCAAAGGATTTTTCCTATGGGAAATGTTATGAATTAATAGCCGTCCATTGATTTGATACAATTACTTATATGATTGATATAATTGATACTCATATATGATTCGTTACTCATTAGTCTTTATGTAAATATTTATATTAATTATTTGATTTGTATCCTTTATAGGTTACCATGTTGTATTTATAAATAGGACTTCTTATCAGTAATAAGACATGGTACTAATAAGACACATAAAGTTGTTCCATATTCTCTCACTGTCTAATCTTCCTTCTATCATTTATTCTTGTACCTTTTATTAGTTTTATTTTATAACAATTTTAAGTTTTATTTATAATTTTTATCTTTTAAAATATAAGAAATAATGATGATTAAATACACCACTAGTGGATATTAAATGAGTTTTTGAGATATAAAGTGGAATGTAGAATTGTCTAATTCATCTCATAAAAGGATACACTTGTAATACAAATAAAATATGAGGTTGATAAAATTGAGTTTTCTCTTTATGAGAGTTATGTGGAGTTCTACTTTTGAGAAAGGGAATGATATGATCTTGCAATGTCAATGTAATTTTAAATTTTCTTTTATAATTTTCATTTTTTTAAATATAAGAAAATTGATTGATGTAATAATGATTAAATGAAATATTGATGGGTATTAACTATTAGTTATTAATGTAATTTTAATTTTTTTTTATAATTTTCAACTTTTTAAATATAAGAAATAATGATTAAATGTGACATTAATGAGTATTAAATATTAGTTATTAAGATATAACGTAGAATGTAGAATATCTTGTCTAATTCATTCGACCACATTTTAAGGAAAATCCTCACATTAACTAAGTTTGGGTATGAAGATAAAAAAAATGTTATATATATATATATATATATATATATTATATAACAATTACATTAAATTATTATATTATAGCAAATAAAATTAATTTATATAATTATAGTGATAAAATTATATATATGATAATGAGTTAGAAAATAATGATTAGATGCAATATTAATGAGTATTAAATATTAGTTATTAAGATATAACGTAGAATGTAGAAGATTTTGTCTAATTCATTTGACCACTTTTGAAGGGAAATCCTCACGTTAACTAGGTTTGGGTATGGAGATAAAAGAATGTTATATATATATATATATATATA
>Ga0099822_1007249_pt1 | contig 14345 bp, 5 predicted proteins | sample CowpeawhiteBW_FD_76839 | JGI IMG/M metagenome (GOLD analysis project Ga0099822, IMG submission 76839) | Root nodule microbial communities of legume samples collected from California USA - Cow pea white BW | ecosystem: Host-associated > Plants > Roots > Nodule | place: USA: California | collected...
TGGAGAAGTTGTGCTTTTCAGGAGGTCCAAGTGGGTCTGGGAAGACTAGTTTGGCTCATAAAATGGCAAATATAATTGGTTGTGAAGTAGTTTCCCTGGAAAGCTATTATAAACAAGTAAAGGATTTTAAATATGATGACTTCAACGCACTTGATTTATCTTTGCTATCTAAGGTAAGGTAATTGAGCAGTTTAGATGCATTTGATTGGGTCACTCTGCATAATATTGATTGATGTCACACGTTCACACACATTACTTTTTATGAATAAAAATGGTTTTATTTCTTCTGAGGAATCAATCTCTTTTAGTAATTATTTTTACCATGATATGTTAATTTAGTGTCACTATTTTTAGTTCCCATTAATTACCCTACTTCATGGTTTGAAGTAATGAACAACTTAATATGAAGCATTTGCTTTAGAAGATGTAAACCTTTGCATGGTTGGGGACAAACTCTCGTTAGACTTGATCTACTTATGAGCTTTGTGTGTGTAATTTGACAGAGTCTACATGTCGTAGCGATTGCTCCAAAACTTGTCCTGTCAATTGCCCAAAACTCTTATCCCCGAATAATATAACAATCCAACTCTGTAATACAATGCCATTAATTACATCTAAAAATCAGTGGAAGTTAAGGATTTGAAGCAAAGGAAAGACTCTTTTTAAAAAAGTTGTTTTTTAATTTTGAATAATTTTCTCACTGTTTATTTTATATTTGTAAGTTTGAAACCTTATATAAATATTTGATTGATACTTAGTGCTAATTTGGAGTTATTAAGGTTCATAGAGTTTCAGAGAATTGAAGCTTGATTTTACTCCTGGGGGAAAGAATTATTACAACAACATTGATTGTTGTAATATAGATATATATAGCTAAGAAAGGAAACTAACTCCCAGGAGACTTCAAACAACTACCACTCATAGCTTTCAGTTAGATAGATGAACAGCCAACTGACTTAAAAACTGAAAATACAGAGATTCTAAGAAAAACTACAGGGGGTAAAACTCTATACTCTAGTAAGAGTACCACATCATTTGAGATAAGCATTTTAGTCGTGACTTCCTTCATGGTTGCATTACACTGATAAAAATTGTGGCATTAGAAAGGATCTGCTAGTTGTAGGATAGAAATTATGGTCCCTGTCTGCTATCCTTGTTCTTCTGCTGTAGTTATAACAGTGAAGCTTTATCCCACTAGAAGTGAGCAAACTATATGGATAAAAATTTACACTGTTCTATTAAAAATAAAATTTCTAATAAATTCATTACTATGAAATTTTATTGTGGTCCAAGGTCAAGAATGACAAGTGTTATAAAAAGGCTCCATTTTTCATCTACAAAGCACAAGAATGACACATATACTTTATAATATATAGCGCAAAATTGGATGGACATGAGTACATAGCAAAATAAAAATACATAAGACATGAGAACACGACACACACATGTGTGTGTATGTATATGACAACAAGATTATATGTTGATATGGTAATAACTAAGTCTAAATTACTAAGGTATCACATTTCATCAGTTGGCATCTGTTTGTGGTATTGAAATCAAAATAAGACTCCTTTAAACTAATAAAAAAAGTCATAAAACTATGGAGAGGCAGTGGAAGGGAAATAAAATAAAATAATTCAATTGGAGTGCAGCGAGAGGATAAAAATGAAAGTTGATTACAGGAGTGGAGAGAAAAGGCGTCACAATAAACACTACAATTGTCACCACGAAGCACTGTTTGGCTGTGTGGAATTGCTCACTACTTGCCAGGATGGAATGGTGTGAATCATTTTGGTTTCTTTCTTGCGTGAAGGTGAAGAGGGAAGAGAGAATGTTTCTCTCTTTTCTTTCTTTTTGTAACATGATTTATTTATTTTTTTTTGTAAAAACCAAATGAGGGACGGTCCTGTCATTGGTGTTTCCCGTGAGTCGGCAATGCTGAGGTTTGGTGGGCTGTGTTGGGCACTGCTGGCATGCCACATTTGCATCCTACTGGGTTCTCACACATGGAACCGCCTATTCTGGGCCACATTTGAGCTTCACAGTTTATAAATCATGGGCACAAGGTGATGATAAACCAAGGGTAGGACCGGTCTGATATTTAGTTTCGAGAAGGATTTTGACGTCACATTCAAGAAAAATGAGAATGTGAGTGATAAGTCATGGGATTAATCACCACAAGTTACCTTGATAAGATCAAAATTAGGGTTCTTATAACTCATATCTCCAAATGGTTTTCCCAAAGAGAAACCTCATTTTACTGATAAATTCATATATCTCCATATATTACAAATGCATCCTTTTATAGGATGACTTAGGCAAGACTCGAATTTCACATTAATTCTCAATAACTAATATTTAATACCCTCTAATACTGCATTTAATCTCCATTATATAAATTATTATTTTCTATATTTAATAAAAGATAAAAACTACAAAGAAAATTTAAAAGACTCTTCAAGATCGTATCACAAGGATATGACAAATGTGAATCTTCTATGATGCAACACAGTTATTGTGCATTCTATTAAATAACATGAAATAAATCTTAAATTAAAAGAGAGAATTGATGTTTTAGAACTTGGCATGATTCAATGTAGACACAATAAAATGCCACAGGTTATCTAATTATTGCGATATTCTGATATTTGTTGGTATAGAAGTTCAATCATTATAAGTTAAATTTTATCAATGAAGCTCGGAGAGTCTAACATGAATGTGAAGCTAGGGGTTTCTAATATGAATGTGTCTAACAATGGGTATGATTGTCATTTTACATTGCTTCTACTGCTTTCTTGTTTCCATACACTAAAAATATTTTCTTCTAAAATAACTACAAAGAATCTTTATCCTAGTAAATTTAGATAAATTTCCTTACAAACACTTGAAAATAATAATATTTTAAGTTAAAATGAAAAATAAATCAAACTTCTTCCCAAAGATAAAATCAACTTGCACAACTTTTATTTTATCTTATAGAAATGCTCAATTCAATTTACTTTCTTATTTTCTTCACCTATAAGTGTTCATAGACAAATTTATTCATATGGACACCTGAATGAAGCTAGTGTTTGGATGAAAAGGTATTTTGGAGCACTATCAAAAACCAAAACTATAATAAATTCATTTAGTGATTAAAGTGTTATTCTCGTGCAGAGGCTCTATTTGTCACTGTCCAAAAACTTTTTGGACGTCTCTTTTGTTATTCCTGCTTCAAAGTTTGTTGTTAGTAGTTACTTATTTCCTAATTGTGTCTTGAAACTGTTTAACATTTTTTTTTTGCATTATTGAAAAATTCTTTATTTCTTTGCTTTCTCCATTTGTTGCCCAAATAAGATGGTGGTAATATCTATATTCACCAGGAAAGAAGTTGATGGTAATATCTCTTTGCCTTAAACTTACTAAACTTTCTTGTTCTCGGTTCCCTTGCAGAACATTGATGACATAAGAAATGGCCAAAGAACAAAAGTACCTATATTTGATTTGGAAAGTGGTGCTCGGAATGGTTTCAAGGAGCTTGAGGTTTCTGAAGATTGTGGAGTGGTCAGTTATTAACTAGCGCCCCAAGGGCCTAAGATTTTGTCTCTGTACTGACTTTTCTTGTGAGATTTAATTATATAGCCTAAAGTTGAAAAGTAATTTCTTCATTGCACTTTTTGTTTTCATGAAAAGATATCTTAGTAGATTTTGAATTAAGTGCTCCTTGACCTTAAAGTTCGAACAAAATGAAAGCTTGCTTAAACCTTTTGCTGATATATATTTTATGTAGAACACTGGAAAGCAAAATTTTAACTTCAGATCACTTGGTCAGAGAAGTTTATGTCAATAGCTGCTAAGGAGTTTCCATATGGTGTTAGCGCTTAACGCTTCATAGCTTGCAGGCTTTTGTGCTTGTGCTAAAAGTGCCTCCGTAGAATGAAGTCACTATTGATCTGGTAAATGGAGTCATTCACCATAGTACTGACTGCAGTACAGTGTGCTTTCTGCTTCTTTTACATCCCACGTCAAACTGGGGTAGGGGATATAGCAATTGATTTGCCCACCATTTACACTTCATATACAAAGTTGTCTCCCCCCACTACCCACTTTTACTTGTTTCTTAGTTTTTTCAGAAATCAAGGACACCAAAAACATGTATGTATGATAGCTTGACATTATATATAGTTTATCTGTATGCTGAAATCCTGATATAGTTTGCTAGTCCTGTTATGGTAGTTCTTTATGTAATTGTTTCAATGTGGTTCTTGAGAGTCCATTTGTTAATTTTGACCAGATTATATTTGAAGGCGTCTTTGCTTTGCATCCTGATATCCGAATATCGCTTGACTTGTGGATTGCTGTTGTAAGAATGAGTCCTCGATGAAGGCCCTTTTCTGTTTCATTTATATTTTATTATTGTGGAGCTAAGAAGGCCTCTTACTTTGATTTTCTTATTTGGAACAGGTTGGAGGTGTTCATTCACATTTGATTTCCCGAGTTCAAAGGGATAAGAGTAGAGTGGGATGCTTTATTTCTCAAAATGAGATCATGATGACAGTGTTTCCCATGTTCCAGCAGCTTATCGAACCTCATCTTGTTCATGCACATGTTAGTGGATCGTATGCATTTCCCCCGATATTTTAAAACTGCTTTTGAACTAATGGTTAAACCATTATCGATTTCATGTAAACTGACAAGTTTTTATATTTTAAAGCCTTGGTTATTTTAGATTTTTCAGTTTAACCATCAACGTTTCCATGTAAACAAGAAGTACACTTCCTTGCCTTTTACAATGCTCTCTAACTATGCCTACTTAAAAAATTTGTATCTCTGTTAATTTTGTGAAAAACTTCGGCTTCATCCATGATGACTGTCCTGTCTCCCTATATGTATATGTGAATAATAATGTATAGGTTGGTTATTTTAATTGATATTTGCAGTCCACTCTTTCTATTTGCTGCACTCACCAGTCACCCTTTTGTTGTAGTAGTGTCTCAGTTTTCATTTTATCATGATTAGCGAATTGTTTCCTTTTGGATAATCGATAAGTATATGACACGTTATTTAATGTTGTCTTGTTGCAGCTTAAAATTCGAAATGATTTTGACCCTGTGCTTTCTCCTGAGAGTTCATTATTTGTATTAAAGAGTAACAAAAAAGTAAGTTTTAACTCTACACACACATATATTGTGTGACAAGGTTTTGTTCAATATGTTTGCTGAAAATATAGTAATAAATTACAGGTAGCATATCAAGATATTGTTGCAATTCTTGATTCAGCAAAATTTTGCAGTTCGGTGCAGAAATTTATTGACATCTATATTAGGCTTCCTGGGATCCCTTCTAATGGACAGTTGAGAGACAGTGACTGTATTCGAGTCAGAATATGTGAAGGCAGATTTGCGTTGCTGATACGAGAGGTTGGGAACATTATTTTCTTGTTGATGATAGCTTAACATAAATTATACACATAGCTGATACTATGGCATTTTCATGATGTATTCTACTAAACAAATTTTGTTATCTTGTTCACGTGTCAGCCCATCAAAGAAGGGAACTTTATCATTCAGCCCAAAGTGGATTTTGATATTAGCATTAGTACGGTTGCTGGCCTTCTTAATCTTGGGTAAGCCAAAATTCAATGCAAAATATATTATATATACATTTCCAATAAATGTATGACTACTATGTTTGATGGATTAAGTTTTTGTGTTAATAGAGTGTGAATAGTCTGCTAGTAGCATGTCTAGATTTTTATTGATGTTGTCCTGATTCTATGTTTCTATATTAAAAGAAAGGGAATCTGATTAACATTGCTGTTAGTCACTTGCATGATTTAAGCATTGGGAAAAGATAAAATTCCCTATGCTGCCATCAACTTGGTAGGCAGAAGGAAAAAGTAATTCACGGTAGTAAGGGAGGATAAAACACCAATGGTAAATGATATCTCTATATGCTATGAGAACTGTGAACAGACTAGGCCTTACACAACCACAAAAGCTAGCTCAGGAGGGAAGGGTTACTCAAGTCATGATTTGCAGTACAGCTGTATTTCCATGTTCCTAATTAATGTGAGATTGATAGTACACTCCTTTTATGCCTAATATAGGATATATGGAGTGTGAAATTTGTAGTAGGAAGTTATAATAAGTGACCTGACTGACACAAAGTCTTAATTATGACCTACTAATAGCATATTCTAAGTGAGAATGTACTAGAAGGGACTTTGATGACATGTTACTATATTGAACTAAGAACAAAGTTGCCTAACTTAAGCTCAAAAGTTAGTTCTACGGAATGATTCCCCAAGTCATTATAAGGAGTACTTAATGTTAATAACACACTCAACAATTTGGCACCATTCACAGGCTCCTCCTGCGCCCCACTCACACCTACACCCTTTCAAAGTGGAGTTATGAGAGAGAACACCATCACAGAGTGGGACTTTGCCTCGCCCTCCTATCCCATGCCTCTTATCCTAAAATTTTGGGACCAATTCTTTCTCACAGCTACGTACCTTTCATAAACTCAAGTCGTATCAAGTTTTCAAACAAAACTAAGTTCTCTCTTAAACACAATGTAGTAAATAGGCTAACCAAGGTCTAATCCTGAGAACACATCTGAATTGCGTTCATTATATGATATTCTTTCTTTGACAAATTAGGATTGGGAGGAAATTCGGTTTAATGCAATAGAAAATGGAATTAAAGTAACAAACTAAAGAATAGATGATGTAAAAACTGAATGGCAGGAAATGTAACAGGTAGACAACTGGAAATGTAGGGATTAGAATATTGAAATTGTAAAGACTAGATGACTAAACATATAAAAGCTAGATGACTAAACTATTACAACTAATTGTTTCTCTACTCGTATCTCCCTATTGATTCCTTTTTCTGACTAACTCAAGCCTATATATAATGTTCTGAACACAGGGAAACTAATGGACCCGAAGTTGAATCAATTTGCCTTTTTACATAGTCAAAGAAAAAAAGAATTTCTAAACAAAAAAGCTACAACTTCTGACAAGTCATTTACTGATGTTTTTTATAGCTCTGCACTCCAAATGTTGTGTGTTCCATATATCCAAATTAAAGTCCTGTAAGCAAGGAATCCAATAAAAAAAGAAACAGCTTAAATGGACATCTACCTAAAAAGATATGAACAAAACAGTAGACAAAGGTCAGAGTAGACTGCTTATAAAAATACAGAAAATAGCTAGTATTTAGAAAAATTTCAATTTATTGCAGAAAATACATATACATGCTAAAAAATAGAAATAAGAAAAGAAGGGACGCTTAGAAGATGCAATGAGACTATAAATGTGAGTACAAAATATGAGTTATCAACATTTTACCTACCTCTCCCCTTAAATTTGCAATTCCCTACATGAAGCTCTTTAGTCTTCACCATGACTAGCAATATAAAAAATACAACGAGGAGTTCCAATCGCAAGCTATTCTACATAACATAAGGGCTATGAGTGTTTAAATCTCCTGGATAAGTTCACCATTTCAAAAGATGTCAATTTCAATGAGTTTGATCCTCTCATGGAAGCTAAGATTAGAGAAAATAATATGAAGAGCAACCTGATTGTTACATATAAGTTTCCTTTGAGTAACATCTCCAAATTGTAACTCTTTAAGTAATTGTTTAAGCTAAATAAATTCACAAGTGGCTAAGGCCATAGCTTTATATTTTGCTTCTATACTTCGATTTTGCCACAACATTTTGTTTCTTCCTCTTCCAAGAGATCAAGTTACCATCATTGGAGACAATATCTAGAAGTGGACCTTATATTAGAAGGAGATCTTGTCCAATCAGCATCTGAATAACCGACAACTTTAGTATGATATTGTGACCATATATCAAACCTTTTCCAGAAGATCCTTTAATGTACTTTAATATAGGAATGATTGCATTCCAATGATTTGCGCATGGGGAGTTGAGAACTTGACTCACCACACTGACTGCAAAGGAAATGCTAGTTCGATTTTTCAACTAATCTTATGTACTTCTCAGGATCTGAGAATGGTTGCTCCTAATTAGGTAGGAGTTTGGTATTGGGATATAAGTCGGTCAAACCTTACCCTACAAACCGATTTTTGTGAGATTAAGTTAGGTTTAAAGTCAACTTGTTAACTTGGTATCATATATATTGAGTCTATCCAAGTTAAGTTCATTGGGGCTGTTGTGCCTCTACTATTGGACTCTTGTTAGACTACCAACAAATATTTAATCACATGCTTGAGATGTTCATTCTTCAGTGTAAAAGGGTGTGTTAGAGATCTCACATTGACTAAAATTAAGGCGAAATTATAAATATTAGGGGATGCAAACCTCATCTTACAAATTGGTTTTGTAGGGTTGAGTTAAGTTTAAAGCCCACTTCCAAATATTTCAAATTACTTGATATTGTAATATGTAGCAAATAGAAAATAGTGCCTATAAATAGTTATGACTACTGCCCTCCTGTACTAATCTTGTATATTATCACACAATTCTTGGATACTATTTTTCACTCCATCACTTGTTTCTGTTTATTTGTTTGACAGTTAGTATATTTATTTACTATCGATGATTTATTGATCAGTAGCATTTTCTGTCAGGTATCAAGCAGTTGCTTATATTGAAGCGTCTGCATTCATCTATCAGGATGGAAAGGTCAGTTGATTTATCTTATGACTTACATTTGACTGAATACACATGTTTCCATTAATTATTTGATAGAATTTACAGTGCTGAGATGAACTTGTTCCTGATTTCCTTTTCTCCCAAACTTGACTGAATTTTGTTATTGTGATTATGTATTCTTTAACTGTTATTGGTATTTAATTGCTCTGCATGGAGTAAGCATTGTGAATGTCAATCAGGCAACTGAAGATTGTGTCAATATATCCAAGTATATATGAACATCATTCTCTTATAATAGAACTGGGTTTTAATGTAAAATTTATCCTTGGAAAACAAGAGAGATACAAGATTCAGCGGGACAGCCCTAATTACTTCAGAATGGTTATAGCAGTTAGACCTCTATTTTATAAATGCTATGACTGAACAGTGGCCCTTATTTTCCCATTACTTTTGGTTCCTGCGTACAAATTTTGGGGGTTTCCTAGTTGTTCAGCAAGTTGGCAATACTACTATATTATATTTCTTAGCATAAATTATAAAAAAATATTCACCAAGCTCTCACTACTTGATGGTGAGAACTAATGAATTTTAATTTAAAAATTGACAAATGCTCTTAGTTATAACTAAGTGTTCTGTTAAAGATGTTGGGAAGGAGAGAGTACAAACTAAGAGTGTATTATTTTCTAGATTGTTGATTACAGAAAATTCCCTTTACATATAGCTGGGTACAAGGAGGTAACAGACTAGCTGAAATTCTAACAAACTATACAACTGTCAGATAGTGACAGGTGTAAACTAATTACAGTAGCCTATTGCACTATACTGGACTTGCGTTATATATGCGTACACACATCCATGTAATAGATGAGCATGATGCAACTACAAAAGTAACTGTGGTTGTTGCTGTATGGCTTCTTTTACTTCTGTTTGCCGTCCTAAAGTTTGCTGCTTATGCATATTGGAATATTTTTTGTTTTAATTTGGTAGATTTTAATTGAGGTTGATCACCTTCAAGATGTACCTGGGCCATACATTCAGATAAAGGGTGTTAATAAAGATGCAGTAGCCGCAGCTGGTTCAATGCTTAAATTGGATAATTCATATACGACCAAGGTATTAAATTTCTTGCTTTATTGTAATTAATCTTTTGTTTCTGGTGCATATTGTAGGTCCTGGATCAATTAAGTATTAAGTATGTCATGGATGTTTATATAATGGTTACTTTCTACTGTTCTAATTTTTAACTTTGGTAGAGTTACCTTGAAATAATTTTGGAAAGACTACCGGGGATTGAAAGAACTTCTGGTGGGATTCATTCTCAACAACCAGCAAGGCTGCTAGAGATTGTTGAATTTATTCAATCTCAGGTAGGCCTTTACTCAACAGGTTTTAGTCTTATTTATTTATTTATGGCTTCATCAACTACTAGCCATCTAATTTTAAGTATTTCAAGCATGAAATATCAGTTTTAGGCATTATCATATAGCGGTATTATGTTGACACAAACAGGGCAGTAGCTCTGCTTCAGAATCCTCATCAGGTAGAGTAGTCTCTCCAATTGAAGGGGTTATTGAGGAGATGCAATCAAGGATTAGAAGGCTTGAAAAGTGGCTAGCGATAAATACGGTACTCCCAAAGCTCTATTTTTCAAACTATTTTCTGATTTTTTTTTCTTTGAATTCACTGTACTTATCTTGTTTTATTTTAATTATTTTGTTTACTTTGATACTGTGGGCAGGTCCTATGGACAGTTCTGATGTCTGCCCTTGTTGGTTATTCACTGTATCAAAGAAGGAAGGCATAATGGTCTTGTGGAAATTTTCTGCATGATGTCTATAAACTAACTATTGCCACTAATCCATCGATTTTAGGTTACATTTTATCAAAGGTTAATTGTTGATTAATCCATACGTACATAATTTGGTGACAAAAATGAGGGAACAATGGAAGAATTATGATTCTACACACCTAAAGACGTTAATGACCACAAGCAAGAGGATCATCTGGCATTCAGCAAATGGCTCTACTGGTATTAGCAGACACATGACAGATTGTGGACTGTTCGTTGTTTGCTGGAAAATTATTGAGGTATCTGGCCTGTAGAACTGCGAATGCTCATAGATCAAAGATAAGAATTTTTAAAACTTAAATTTACTTGTAAAATAATTTGAGATATTTCTTAAGAAGTTACCTGCCTTTTTTTAAATCGGAGTTCTGATAAATTTAATAATCAGTTTTTTTTTTTCACATTGGAAGGCCTATTATAAAAAATAAAAAAAATTTAAGAATAGCTACTCCTTATTTTTGTCTTCTCTTTTATCTTGAATCTAATTGTTAAAATGCTATATATTATAATCATTATTAGATTAAGAGAAAAAATTAGTGTTACATCTAGAGTACATTGATCCTTATCATATATATGAAGAAATTTTATTTTAACAATCTAAATATTTGTTTACAATATAGAATTACTCAAAAGTCCCTACCTTTTATCTCACACTCTTCGACTAGTTAAGTGAGAATTAATATATTTTTTACAATAATCGAAAATTTTACTTAATATTTTGCACGTGCAAGTAAGGATTCCTGTAAAAAATAATAGGAAGTATCAATTAACACACTTTATCCTGTCATTCTTTATAAATATTAGTTTATAGAGTATTTCATCAAATAAATTAAATGATTTAGAATTATGAAGATCTCACGAATGATCGTAATTGGTGGGGAGAATGTGACATCTCATTTAAATAGAATAATTCTATTAAATAAAATATTGCATAATTATAAGTAAATAGAACATGTGACTAAGAGTATACATGTATCAACCATGTTAACCTAAGATTTGTTCACTAGACTGCTACATTCACATCATCTTGATGATCATCAAGGGTTTTCACCTGTGTTCATATCAATTAATTGATGATTATTGCAAAAGAAAAAATCACTAATTAATGGATGATCATTGTAAAAAAAAAAAATCACGCAAGAAAATAAACACAAGCAAAAGGGTAAACTAGAATAATTTTTTTTTTGAATATGTTATAGCAAGTAGATAATTAAAATAGATTATAAGCATGCAAAACAGTAGGCATTCAATCATGTGATAGCAACCAAACAGAACTCCATGACTCAATTATCTGGATACATATAATAAGATCGGATTCACTAGATACTTGCACTTATGGTGACCTCTACTGCTCTACAAAACCATTGTCAATGGGTTTCACCCTACCACGCACAAGGTTAGTCCATGATCATCCATGGCCATTACACTGTCAAAGACTAGGGCCTTCTGCTACTCTCACCACTTGAATCAGACCGTTCTATGTGAGACTAACTAATTCTTTAGAGTTTTAGGATGCAACCTTATTTGAATCCTTATCTAGTTATATACACTACAACACCACCATGACTTATCACCAAGAGGCTCATGGAATTACGTCTACTCATGCCATGTTCATGTTTCTCACACCAAATCCTTAATTCATCTTAAGCATTAATATTTCATGCTAATGAACAACCAACCAACCAATTCGTTATTCATTCCATACCAAATACAGTGAATCACATAAATATACAGGGCATCATACTTCATACTTATAATCTTTTAATGTAAATCATTCAATCATGGAGAAAATCAACCATAACAAAAGAGAATTGTACCAGTGCACACCCTTGCACCACTCTCGTTCAAGCTAGAAGTCCTCGCTTAGGTGAAAGAGGTTTTCTCGCTCAAGCGAGCTCTTCTCACCTAGGCGAGAGCTTGAGTACTACAAGGTTTCAGCGAGTTCTTGGTTAGGCGAGACCTCCTCCTCTAGGCGAGATTATTCTCGCTCAAAACTGGAGCTCATCGCCTGAACAACAACTCGAGTTGAAACCAGTGGTGAGTTCCTGCTACTCTCGCTTAGGCGAGGGCCATTCGCTTGGGCGAGATTAACATGTTTCTCACCTACTCACACATGCAACACCAGATATCAAACAATAAGCACACAATATATTTTCACATGATCAACAACATTATTCAAGCACCAATAACATAAAACATACCAAAAATAGGTAAAATAACTTAAAAACATGAAACTCTAGCTTCTCTTACTTGGAAAAAGAGAAGTGCAGTGGAAAAGAGTCCTAACAGAAACTCACTATAATACAACGACAACTTAAGAAGTTACAAACAAACACATGAGTACGGAAAATAAGACCTTGATAGTAGTCACACAAAACTAAAGCTTAGGAATAGAAACAAACGAAAAAGAGACAGATTTTATTCGATTTACATGGAGGAATTACTTTCTACTAGCTCAAGGGGTGGAAGAGACTTATGCCCTATCATAACTTTCAGTATGGAGAGTTGAGTGAGAACATAAGTGGAGAAAGTAATGATACAAAATGAGAAAGTGAAATGTAAAGAGCTAAAAAAGTTTTCTAAAACAGTCAAAATGTTAGAGAACTGACTTAGGACTTAATACTTGGTTGACCCATCTCATAAGGCAGAAAAGGGGGTTTAGAGAGAGGACCTCAATCTGCCATGCACATGTTTTACTACTATCTTTAGATTCTTGATCTTTTAATATTAATGATAAGGCAAGTTGTCTTTACAGTAGATCATGGATCTTTAATATAAACCCTAAATTATTATTACACTCTCTTTCTCGAAACACGCAGATGCCTCACTCACTGCACACACGGTGACACGCACTCAACTTGTCATGGAAGATTTAGAGGATACACAAAAATTAACATTTTTCATTCATATTCCAAAACATTTGAAAGGACCTCTTCTATACAACCGTCTATGTTTGAAAGAAAAACTAAAAAGAACCTAATTCTAAAAACAGGTTATAACATAAATCCTAAAAGTAATAAAAATCACTAGTTAATTACTGTAATATTTTATATTAGTTACAAAAATTACACATTAACATGTAAAATTAAATAAATAAAATGACAAAGATAACAATAAAATATTTAACTAAAAAAATCAATTAAAAATATACAATTTTTTAGCACATAAAAAAATATAGAAAACATCAATGAAAAATAATCAAATTTAGAAAACTTAATTAAGAATAGAATGTTTATAACGAAATTGTTTAATATTTATACTTGACAGTTATTTAAGATTGATTACAAAAACGATTTTCTGACAAATAGTTTACATTATTAATAGATCAATAAAAATACATTTATTTACTGTAAATTAAGAATATAAAAATGAAAATGTTCTTTATTCTCTCTTTGCGTTCTTCGTACTCTTTTGCTTTACGAAATTGTGAATATCGGATAAGCGAACTTTGTTTAACGTACTCGCAAAGAAAATTGTACCACCGTCATCATAAATTTTTAACAACATCCAAGTACAAGTAAATAATTTACCAACAATAACATATAAATAAGAAAATGTATGCTTTCATTAAAATTAGAAGTTGCAGTAAAAACTCAGCCTTGAAGTCGTTGAACCATTTCGCAGAACTGGTCATCAGTAATCACACACCTTATAGCAAATATTTATAACTAGTTTATGGACTATTCTACACACGTGCCCTCGGGGCATTTCTCACTGAAAAGCTATATAAATAACATCAAAATAGCGAGAAGTAATGAATAACTACTCCATTCTACAAGGAAAAATTGCACAAAACATGTAAGGTTACGATACAAGCCATGTTACAAGGCATTTTAGAGAGAGGGTTGTCCAAGAACAACTGTTCATGAAGATGCCAATACAAAAA
>Ga0099822_1007252_pt1 | contig 14343 bp, 5 predicted proteins | sample CowpeawhiteBW_FD_76839 | JGI IMG/M metagenome (GOLD analysis project Ga0099822, IMG submission 76839) | Root nodule microbial communities of legume samples collected from California USA - Cow pea white BW | ecosystem: Host-associated > Plants > Roots > Nodule | place: USA: California | collected...
TAAAAAATAAATAATATAAAAAATAATATATATATATAAAATATATAATATTTATATAAATATATATATATATATATATATATATATATATATATATATATGAATATTTAGGTATAATTTTGCCTTTAAATTTTATAAGTATATTGTAGGAAATAATGATAATAATTAAATAAATAGATTTTTTTTTTATCGTCACAAGTCCCTCATCGAAACTTTTGACCAATTTAGTCATTCATCTTTGGAAATGTGAGGATTTAATCCATTTAATCAAGTTTTATAAAGTTTATTTGAAGTTTCAAACATGTTTTATGATAATATTTGAGTTAATATTTAAGCAAAAATGGGTCAAACAAGGTAAACAATTCAAATACTATCATGAAATGCGTTTGAAACGTCATACTAAATAAATGTATTTTCGTATCATCATTTTTACATTAAAAGTTGAAATAATTAAATACGGTAATTAAAATAGTATAAATGCATATAATAAATTTTATAAAAAAAAATACCCTTTTAAATTTTTAGACAATAACTTAGTGTTACAAAACAAGGACTTTGAAATTTTTAAGGTCTCTACTAAAAACAAATCAATTAAGTCTCAAATTGACACTTTAATTGTTCTTTTTTTTTTGTAACATTTTTAAATGTTTAACACTAATTTTTTTGTTGGTTTTTCTGTTAATTTATACTTTCTTATCTATCTTTTGTTTTAATTTTTAAATGTTTAACACTATTTTTCTGTTCCTTTGTATGTTAATTTAAACTTTCTTATATTTAATTATATTTAATTTTTAGCAACATTAAAATACAGCTATTTTATTATTTATTTAGTTTTAAACTTTTATTTGTGAACATTAAATAAAATATTAAATACACATGTACAATATTTATGGACACTTGTATCCTTTAAAGAAAATAAAGTTGCATTAATGATTATGTCAGATTTTATTTAATATCACACTTACCTATGTACTTTTGTAGGATCCAATGTATATTAATTATCCTTATGGTACTGGTTAGCAAAATCCTAATTATGAATAAGAGAGATAAAATTTTTATTTGGGTCCTGTTACTCAGTGTTCTTAAGACACTAATTAAAAATAATTAATACACCTTGAAATGTACACAAGTTCATAGATAATTATGACACTGGTTAGCAAAATCCTAATTATGAGAGAGATAAAATTTTTATTTGGGTCCTGTGACTCAGTGTCCTTAAGACACTAATTCAAGATAATTAATACACCTTGAAATGTACACAAGTTCATAGATAATTGTGATATTAAATGAAATTTGACTTAATCATAATTAATACAATTTTATTTTATTTAAAAGATAAGAATACCCATCAATATTATACAGTTATTATAATATTTTATTTAATGTTTACCGATAAAAGTTAAAAAATAATTAAATAATTAAATAAATATATTTTAATATTATTAAAAATTAAATATAGTTACACATAAAAAATTTAAAATAACAAAAAATCAACAAAAAATAGAATTAAACATCTAAAAACTTTTAAGAAAACATAATTAAAGTATCAATTTGATATTTAATTGAGTTTTCAAAATATTTATTTTTATTACTTACTGATTTTAAAAGATATTTTTGTTTTTTATAAAATCAGTTATGTATTTATATCATTTTAATTAATAAAATTAATTATTTCAATTTTTAATAAATAAAAATAATAAATTCAACTCGCATTAATTATTTTTTTAATTAGTATCCTAAGGACGTTATTAGTCTTCTCCTTTTTATTTTCTCCTTTTTTTGTTTTTAGGCCGTGGTTAGTGTAACTTTGTTCAGTGTAATTATTGTTAATTTAACCTTTATATTTAAATGTTGAGGAAATTAACTATGATTTTTTTTTTAAATTTCGATATATGTTATTCTATTCTAAATGAATATATTGAAAGGTACGGTAATAAAAAAAAATCATAGTATAGATTTTTTGTTTCACAAAATTATTATGAAATAGTTGGTTTTTCTTTATAGTGACGCCCATTATTTCTCCAGTCTCCTCTCTAACTTTTTCTTTTTCATTTATTATTTTCCCTTTTTCTAGACAAAGAATTTGTAATTGTTTGAATGACATCAATGTCATAACAAATATTATCATTACTAACTCTTTTGAGATGTCTATAATAAAGTTTTTGGAAAATGAAAAAAAAAAAAACCTCCAAAAGTGATGCAAAAGAAAAAACGTATATTCAACTTCATTTTATTTGAAAATGAAAAACTGTTGAAAGTAAACGTACGTAAGTAGTTAATTAACTTTTAAAAACTATACTATACTCAGATTTATAGCCACTTGCCTTCTCTTCGTAGGATTAAATTAAAAACAATTATATAAGATAATTAAATAAATAAATAAAATTACTGTATATTCTTCAATAGAACTTAATTAACATTATTAATTAATACAAAAATAAATATTTTTTTCTCATATTTCAATCTAGAGAAGTGCTCCAATTTTTTTTTTCTATAAAAATTCTGCTTGATGTACTCCGTTAGTATAATTATATTTTAGGATTAATAATATATATGTTTTTATAAAAAATATTACAATGGTAAAAAATCTAAATTAGCAAAAGTTATAGGTCTCAACATGATTCCTTCACAACTTTTAAATACCTTTAAGAAACTCGTAGGTCCGCCACCTATAAATGAATGTAATTTTAATTTCTAATGTGAGTCTTAGTTGTCGACTTAACATGTGCGACTTAATTTACAAATTTACATTTTATACTTAAATTTGTGAAACTAATTTTCATATAAAATTTCAAGTGAATTGTTTTTCACACTATATAATATATTATGTTTTGAACAAATAATAAAAATAAAAGTTTTTAAAAAGACTATTAAAACTCTTTAATATAATTGAGGGTGTATTGAATGTCTCGAAACCAAATTTCAGCATAAAAATTAAGTACGACGTTAATATATTTACTATTTTTAAATCTTATAAAAAAAACAAAACACACTTTAAATCTGAGTTTAGTTAGAATTTATAATTAATTCGTATAAGTCAGTTAAGCTAATGTTTGACAACTTTTTTTAATTGAAATTCATATCCATAAAACTACAAAACTACAAGAAATTTTATATTTTGTATGAAATTTTATTGACGGATAAAAAACTATAGGTAAAAATCTCATGCAACCTTTCTTAATTTTTATTTAATATGAATTTGTACATTTAAACATCTTTTAAGCATTATATTCACATTATATCATAACTTTGTTCAATTTATGTTATGCTATTAAATAAATATTTGTTTATAATATAAATGTTGGTTTGGTTGTACTATGAATGTTGATTTGATTGTAATATATATGTTGATTTGATTTGATACATATTTTTGGGTGGAGATGTAAACATAGACTGGACAGCAAAATAGTCTCAAATAATCTAAAAGAATCGAGGAACATGAACGATGAAAACATTTGTCCCTAATTTGTAACAAGAATTTGATGTAGTTAGCAACAAAATATGCCTTTTGATAATTATTAACACAATTTTTTCGTCAGTAAATTTCAACCCATATTTATTTAGAGTATTGATGTATTTATCATTTATAATTATCAATATATTTATGTATTTACCGACGAATATTTCGTTATCGATAATATTGAGATGCTTACCAGCAATCTATAAAATTACAAATGATCCTTTTATTGATGGATCTTTTGTCATTAATAATATGATTTTGTCGACAAATTTCTTTTGATTTGTCTTTCCGTGTTTATAGTGAGAAATATTTTGATTTGCCTTTTGATGTTTATAGTGAGAAATATTTTGATTTGCCTTTTGATGTTTATAGTGAGAAATTAATAACAAGTATTTGTATTGGTAATAGATTTATCAATAAAATTTATTAATAATTAAAATAAATTTTAAAAATTTGATTATTAACATGTATTTTTTTGTTGATAATGATCTGTCAGTAAAATGAATAAATTTTTCTAATCTTTCAACAAAATACACCGGAGACGGATGAGGTGATAGAATAAAAAGATAGATTTTTATCCATTTGTAATTTTTTTTAACTGAAAATTAGAATTATTCTGTATTTAAAATTTTAGTCTAATTTAGTTCATGAATTTTAAAAATATTTAGATTTAGTTATTTTAATAAAATATTGTTAAATTTATTTGATATTTTAAATATATTTTTTAGTTAACATTAAAGTAAAAATGTGTCAAATAATGTAAATTTAACAAAATTTTGTTAAAAAAATTAAATTCATGCATTTCTAAAATTAGATAACTAAATTGGATAAAAATTCTAAAAATAAACTAATTATAATTTTCATACCGAAAGTTAAGAAAAAAAAAATCTATTTAACTTTTTTTTAATAGTACTTTATCATTATAGCTTATATATAATTTGAATTAAATTTAGAATGTATTTAGTTAAGAAAAATCATGAATACCAGGCACCAAATACCATAAAGTTGTTCCCCCGCGACTTATCCTACTGTATGTCTTCTACCTTGTGGCCAAAAATACTTTCTGAAACTTTTTTTTTTTCATGTTCTTCGTGGAGTTAACTTATTTCATTCATTTCATGCGGAGATGAAAGACAAAATTGACATGTCATTGAATAAATCAAAAGGAAAAATCTGCATCCGACAAACCTGTTAACACCATTAAGCTGTCTCTCACTCTATATCACCCTTGTGAAAGAAAAAAGAAAGATAATTAATTTTTTTGGGAGAAGCTAATTATGCATAAAATTAACCAATATTTTTATATTAATAAAAAAAACCACCAATTATTGGAAGAGTGTCTAGGTAATTTCTTACGTGCCACGAGATGGTAACATAGCCCATTAATTTTTAAGAAAAAAAAAAAAAAATATATATATATATATATATATATATATATATATATATATATATATATATATACTAACAAGTACAATAAAAAGTCAACTTAATTACATTCTTGGTAGTCACTGAAAAATTGATGGCCATAGATAATAATGAAAATTAAACTTTTTGGCAAATAAGCATAGTTGACCACTTCCTGTTAAAAAGTCCACCCATCATATGTCTATTTTTCCCTACATAACCTAGTTACTATATATCTTGAAGCAAGATTCAACTCAATATTTTCATATGAAGAGAGTTAAAAGCAAAGAGAACTCTTCAAAGTGACCATAAATCACTACTTTAATGAGGGCAAGGTCAATGTTAACATTCATGCTCTATTAAGATTATCATAAGATAAATTCCTATAATCTACTAAAACCACTTAGAAAAGTTGATATTAAAAACTACTTATCTGTAACGAAAAGCATTTAAACGGTTAATTACTGCAGAAACTTACGCGTGGTCCATATTAATTACCATATTTGTGAGTTACTTCACTTGTAAAATACATATTGGATTGACAAGATTAGAATTATATAATTGCAAAAATGTCTTAAGATTTAAAAGCCGCCATTAGAGGCATGTAGCAGGTTCTGGTTGTCTTGTCTTGAACTTAAATTTGAAGGAACAAAGTGAAAGATGACGAATAGCAAATAGTGATTCATGTATCTGCTTTCTCTATTGTTGAAGACTACGATGAGGGAACATTAAAATACGAAAAAAAGTGCAATCTCTTTTATTTTTTATAGATGATTATATTTTATTTTTTATGTCAAAAATCATGACTATATATATGCTCCCGTGTGCAATCTCTTTATAATATTTAATTACTGTGATGGTAGATTCATGGATGGTGTTGCATCATCTCTTTTTCTAAAAATGACACTGTTTGACAAAATATAAGATGGTCAGCTCTTAGGAAACAGCGAGGAAAGCTGCACTACAGTACAAACATGTTTTTTTTTTCTTAACTTTATATTTTATCATAATAATAATGTGTTATGTCAATACATCTACTAGAAAGAAACTTGTGCATATTATTTCATATCAGGTGACATGTTTAAATTTAATAAACACCATTTACAAAATAAACTTCTATGATCAATTATTAATAATTATAATGATTAATTTAGATATCAATTTACAAAACTAAAATTTATTGATTACTAAAATAGTCACTATAATGAATAAAATATTATAATTGGTCATTATTGATCTTTAAAATTAACTACTTAGTTTTTAGTTACTAAGAGAAACCGGTCTCAAAAAATTAGCTATTTAGATTTTGGTTATCAAAATAAATTAGGTTATAAATTAATCTCTAATTAATTAGTGACTATTTTAGTGATCCATTATAATTTTTTTTATAACTATTTTAGTAATCAATAATATTTAATTTTTTAAATTGGTCAGTATAATAACTAATTATTTTCTATTTTTAAAATTGATTTCTAATTGAGGATTTTTTGTAAATCTGATATATGAGGGAAATATGAGATACTTAAAACAAAATATATCAAATATTTAATTTTAAGGAGATATTATTTGATACTCGTAACAAAATTCTATTATCAGTTCCTCAACTTCACACAATAGTTTCTTAGTCCTTAACAAAATTTGCGGACACAATCCCTAAAAAACATATTTTTCCTTTAAAATAATTTATAGAAATTAGTATTGAAAGGATTGTTTAGTGTTTGTTAGAATTCAAAATATTTTAGAAGTCTTATTGTGATTATTAAAGATGATTAGACAGACAATATATCAATAGAATAACTCATAATCTTATTGTCAGATTTTGAGGTAAAAATAATGTGTTGATTTATTATATAAGTTTGTTCACGATAATCATTGAATCATTGATGTATAATATTATCTTCTTTCATCATTTATGCTGTTTCTACATGATTGGTGAGACACTCTTAACTTCTTGATGTCCTGGTCTTCAAGTTATTCTAATCTCTTATTTATTTAATGTACAAAAGGTTTTGATTGTCCTTGAACCGCTCGAGTGGTATCTTTAGAAGGCACTATGGTGCTTAAATTAGTAGATATATGAGTGCAAGGGTATTAAATACATACAGTAATTAATGTTGGCAACTATCTTACTTGATCTCCTATTTATATATTATATATTTGTAATAGGTTTTTACTTATCACTAGCCTAATTACAACACAATCGTGTCTTAATACAATTATTTAATTTATTTGCATTTAACTGCTTTTTATGTTAGATGTCTAACGATTAGTCATATTTGATGTCAACATAACCGATCGACCTCTAAACTGGTTCATTGCTCTTAGATGTTTGACTATCACTTTCCATTCATATTATTATGTATAATTAAACAAGAAAGTTTTTTATTTCTTTTTAAACTTTATTAAAATTCTAATTTTAACCAAAAGAAAAAGAGTGAATGTTTGTTTTCTATAAATTGTGTTATTTTTCAAGGGAATAAAAGTAGGAAAATCATTTTTTTATTGGCTAAATTTTACTCACACAAGTCACCAGTTTCATTTCCTCAAATAAATGAAATTGGTCAGGAATTTATGCAAATCTTTTCAAAATAAATATAAAAAAAAAAATTATGTCAAACGGGAAGACTAAAAGCATATTTAAGTATTTGTTTTAACATACATTCAAATTTTCATTAATTGATTACGTATCAGGTTTTCTTGTTCAAAGTCGGTCTTGTTGGATGTACGATAAACTACTAAATATAATAATATTACTTTTAAACGGTAAAATAATAAAATATATTTTCCTTGAGAAATAACTAAAAGACACTTAAATTCATTTTAGTTGTACATTATTATCTAGTTCATGATAATCAAAATTATCTAATTTTGGACTAATTAAAATGTTAGTTTTGTTAATTAATATAATTGACTTTATAAAAGAAGAATGCTATTTCAAGGCCATTTTGGAACGAAATTTGTAAAAATAGGTCTTTTGAATTTCTTTGAATTAATGAGGGAAGAGGATGACTTCAGTTTTAAACTTTTTAAATATATAATCTTTAGGAAGAATAAAACTTCTAAAAAAGATTTAAAACTTACACGGTGTTACAAAATTTAAAAAAAAAAACTAAAAAGTGAAGTCGACATGTATCCTGATAACTTCACTTTTTCTTTAAACTAATACCATTTTCATGCATAACGACTTTGCATTTCTTAAAAAAAAAATAGAAACTAGTAGGAGACAGGTTGACTTCACTTGTAATATCATCATGTATCATGACGACTTACCTCTATTCTAAAAAACATAATCGACCCATTTTTATAATTTTGACTTGAGAGACCCTGAAATACAAAAAGGCCTCGACATTATACTCAATATAAGACATAAATTATATTTTTAAATTATAATATTGAAGAAGATAAATCGGTTAAAGTTTATTTGTATTTTGCTTCTTAAACAGAACTTATTCTTCCTTGTTTAAATTTGATCTGAGAGTGTTATAGTTGGAATTGGATTGTAGGATTTGGGTGGGTGGGAGGAGCTGACGGTGTTGATTGGGATGGGGGCATAATGTATAGTAATGCTAGGGATTTAAAATTGGGTGGGGGTTAATTAGGGTTTTTAAATTTATAAAAGAAATTTTTTAAAGGAATCAATTATGACATTTCACAAGAAAATTAATATATATCTAAAATTGAAGTTGAATACTTAAGTTATATGCCATTTCATAAAAAATAAAATTGAAGTCTTAATATATATATATATATATATATATATATATGACTGTATTTTTTATTTTAAAATAATAAACAAAGATTATATACTGTTATATTTATAGCTGTACACATTTTGATCTAAAAATCAAATGCAGGACAGCAGGTTTTAATATCTAAGTTAACTATTAAGTTTAAATATGACGTTGTAGTTTGATATTAAAATTAATTATATCAATTTCAAATTTAGTTAAATAATTTTCAATTGAAATATTATATTTATGATAATTTTATAATATTAAAAATCATTAGCTTAAGAAAGTTTTATTCTCAAATGCACGGTATAAAATTATTTAACACAGTTTAAAAAACAACTTTTAAAACAAAGTTAATCAAATATTATCATAATAATAATATGACGATCTAATCTACTTACTTCTATAGTTATTCTAGAATGGACTGAAATGGTTAAATTGGTATAACAGGATTTTAGTTAAGAAATAGAAAACAATTAATTTATTATATTTTAAAATTAAATTTACTCGTTTTAATGAATTATCTTGGGTGACAATGCCAAACATTTCACAATATTCAGTCACTGATAATTATTTTTGTCTATTTATGACTCTTAATATACTTTTAGTGACCTATTATATTTATTCCGTTGCAATTAGATTTAAAATTCAATTGTTAACATAACATTTTTACATGAATTTGAATTTATTTGTTAAAAAAAATTAAAAATATAAAATATGAAAGACCACATAAAATTCATAATAAAAAATTATATTTTAAAAAATATAAATAAATTATACATATTATAAAGAAATTAAATAATACGTGGATAATCATTAAATCATTTATATTATTTTTTGTGAATACAGTGTCTATTTTGCACTTTCAAGGATTTATGATTGTAAAACTTCATATATAACCTTCTAAATTTGATTTTTTTTTTGTTCTTTCAACTTGAAATTTGAATTTATTGGTTCTTTAGTGTATCAACCCTTTAACATCATTGCAAAATCTGTTTTGTAATCAAGTTGATAGTGTTCATCTCAAATTGATAGAATTATAATGACTTAATAGTAAAGGGACCAAAATAAATTCTAAAACAAAAAGATAAAAAATTCTTATTTTTAAATAGGCACAAGTTGTATCAATAGAGAATATCCAATGTAAAGAGCTTTACTTCTTTCAATGATACACCAATTGGCCCTTTAGTGAATTGATTATAGTTATTAAATCTTAGCTACCATGATAAGGCACAAATAGTTTAAACATGGACCACTTGATTTGTTATCTTTGGTGCATTGCTTCCTAAGAGATAGTTGCATTATAAATATCAAGTGACGAAATAAAAAAATTTAATGAGTGTAACTTTTAAACAAAGTATTAATTTTGGTTAATATAATTTTTCAAATAGTTTATGAACTTCATTTAACTATGGGTAGAAATATTGTAATATTGTATAATTGTTTCGTTTGTAGAATTATGTGATAGACCACACAACACTCACTTGTGTTGGTAGATTGTATATATGATGCAAGAAGATAAATATATAATGGAATCAAGCTGAGTATTCTAGTGAACAGAGGAATGGACCAATAAGTGGTAGATATTTAAAGCCTTTATGTTATGTTTTATTATCAAAGCTTTTTACTCTTTGTACTAAAGGCTACATATATTATCTTCAAATCTAGATACTTTAGATTTGTAAAAGGGTTAAAGAAGTATCCCAAATATTCCTTATATTTAATATAATATATTATTTTTTCTTATAAAAGAATTAAGGAAACAACCTTAATTATATTATATGTATTTTTTATAATGTTAATTTTTTATCATTCTCTAAGTTACATTTTATTAGTAAAATTAATTTTTCTATAGTTTTTAACCTATTTAATCCTCAATTTTACCTTATTTTTGTAAATAAATACATTTTAGATTACATTAATGTAATTATACCACTAATCTCCATTTTTGTATCTATTTATAGATTAGAAGTTTTGTTTCAAAAACCTAAACAAATAAGTGATTCGGAATGCCAAGGAGAAGATAAAAAATATTATAAAAAGGAAGCAACAGACACTGCTGAGTAGTTCAAGACCAGTGTCAGGCGTCATTCTACATCCAAGGAGTCAGCGCCTGGCGCTAAAAGGTTCTAGGGACATACTGCCTAGTGGCATCTGGAGACCGCGAGACGCTTTACGTAGGAATTTCCTTCTTGCTCTTTGCTTGCTTCCTAGCGATGAGAGGCTTCCATCAGGCACCACTTTCGTTGATGTGACAAATTGACCCTAATTCTTCATGTTTTCGCGAGGAAAACTCATCTTTGACGTTTTGGAGCTCGAAACATACGTTTTGGAGCGTTTGGAGGTCTGATAAGACTTGTGAGAAATATCTCTTTTATGTGTAAATATTTTTTTAAAGTTTTTAGATAATTTTTGTTTTTAAATTTGTGAATTTTATTTTGTTAACAAATAAATATATTTATTTTAGTTTTAATTTCTTATTATAAAATTAAATAAAAAATATTATTTATAATTTTAATAATATAAAGTTTAATTTAAAAGTATATATTTTATATATTATTAAAATTATATAATAATATTTTCTTAATAATTTCATAAGTAAATTAAAAGTAAGAATGTACATATTTTTTTATTTAAATAAATAAGTTTTAATAATAAAATTATCTAAACAATTAAAAATGAAAAATATTTTATATAAAAAATAAAAAACATTATTTTTTGGTTCATTAATTAAATTATTAAGAAAAATCTAAAAACTAAGAATATATAAATAATATATAATTGTATAAAATTTTAAGAAAAGATTAAAAAAAATTAAAAACCATTAGCTATATTAACAAACAGTATCAAATTACAAAATATCTTTATATAAAAAAACCAAAAATTGAATACTTAAAAAATTACTATTAAAAAAAATAGTGAACATAAATAAATTATTTCCGAAATAATCATTCAATAGGTAAATGTTACATTTATTTTCATATCAAATATATTTTATTATATTTTTTATAAATAAATTTTTTATTAAACAATCAATAAAAATTAAATAAATTATTGTAAATTATTTATATAGCATTTTATATTATTTTTAACATTAGAAATATTTTGGTAATTTAATTTTTTTATCTATTAAAAATATTTTAATATGTCGTATTAGTCAATTCACTCATAAACAACTTTACTTTCTTATGACTCTAAAATCACTTCCTAATCCATTAAAAAATAGCACCAACTTCACCCTCTAATCCTTATGATATCTTTCTCTTCTTCCCCTCAAATCATTTCTCTCAAAAGAATACACTCTAAATGGGTCAGTAATTAAAAATTAAAAATAAATATAAAATGTAAACTATACCATGTCAGTTGATGTATCTTAACTTCAACATTGCGATGAAGGATAAGTTTGTAATAGAACAAAAGTTACAACAAAGTTGTTGTCATAAGTGAATATCTAACAACAATTCTAATCTATATTGTCAATTCTTTCTTTAACAATACCTACAACAGTAATTAAAAGTCCAAATTGGGAAAATGAAAGATGGTTTTGAAATTACAATATGCAGTGATTGATTTGGCCACTTGTCCACAAAGTCATCCTCATAGCTGAAACCACCACGTCAGCATCGTCCACCGACAGTTGCAAGCGGAACCCTAAGTAAGGGGTTTCATTGTTAGATTGCTTCACTAATTCAAACCATATATGTAAGGTTATTTGTAAATTATCAATTAAACCTTAATATCTTCCTAAAAAAAAAAAAACTAATATCCCATAACGCAATGCTCCACTTTTTTTTTTCTTTTGGACTAAATTTTGATTAAGCAACCTTTTCTTATAAAATAGAAAATGAGACCTATTTGTATATACCCTTGTATCAGTATCAGAAATGATGAAAGGATACGCCCTTTTGAAGAGAACATTCAAGGACAACTTAATTCTCTCTGTTTATTTATGTGACCTAAAGTCTACAATTAGACCCATCAAATAGCTTATAAAGAGAACCAAAAGAAGAAAAAAAAAAAAAGATGGATAGAAGCCACAAGTTTTTTTCCTGCATGGTAATGAATGCACCTAAAGCATGCAGGACCAGTCTAATGCAGAGGCATATATTCAATTGGTGTCGTTGCCTGTTCCATCAGGCGCCTCAAGGAGTTCTTCCAACAACTTATTGTCCAAGTACTCCAATTCAAAAGTTGCAGCACCATTTCGGTGTTGCTGCGAAGAACCCTCGCCACCAGAGAAAGAATGAAGAGTTTGTGAAGTTGAAAAGATGTTAGGATTATTAGGAGTGGTGTGGCCATACTCGTTAGGGAAGTTGAGTATGGCCTTGTGACCCCGAAAACGAAAAGCAGCAGCATCGTAAGCACGTGCAGCTTCTTCAGCAGTGTCAAACGTTCCAAGCCATATTCTAGCACCTTTTCTCGTAGGGTCACGAATCTCTGCTGCAAACTTTCCCCATGGCCTCTTACGAATCCCTCTGTACCTAACCTCTGCGTTTCCGCTCACAACTCCTCTCCCTCCCTCCATTCAAACTTCAAATTTTCGTTGTTCTTGATTTACGGTGTGGTTAAAGGGAATGGCAGTATTTATATGCATGATCGACTTCGTGGCGAAGCTTGACCATGCATGTAGGTCGTAAGTGACGGTTTGAACTTCAACTTCTTTTTTAATTCTGTAATTAATTAAATATTAAGTGGTGTTTGACACATTAGACCAATGAACTATAAAGTAATATTTATAGCTACTTTAGAAATATTTATCTAAAAACCAGTAGTGATCTATGTTGTTGCCAAAACAGACACTGCATCGTTTGTGGTTCAGATTGACCCCAGTAAGAATGTCATTCCTGATAAGCAAATCAGAAAAGATAAGTTCATGCATGACGAATGCCAGATGCACTTCATTATTTTATCCTATGATGCCCTCTCACGTCACCAATCATCAGATATTGGATATAAGGTTTGGGCCTTGGGCCATGGCCCAACCCAACTCTTCCTACCCAACTCTTCCTACACACGTAATTGATATAAGACTTCTATGGTCACAAAATCAAAACAATCCTACGTGTTTATTTTGCATGTAGTTTTGGCTTTAGAAAAATACCAACTTCCACACTTCATCATCTTTACTCATGTGAACAGTAGAAAATAGTTTAGAATTTTTAGGATTAAATATTTTTTCTCTAAATTTAGACACAAAATTTTAAATATTTTTTTTACATATTGTATAAATAGTTTAAACACTAACTTAAAGTATTGTTTAACATGTTTTAAAAAAAAATCATACAGTGGAATTAAAATGATTATATTTATTTTCTTTTTATTTAAAGACTAAAATACATCCAAATTTAAATTAGAGGCAGATTTATATATATGAATTTAATCCTAAATTTTAGTTACTTGATATATAAAAAGCTTGTGGAAGTAGGTGCATGCTGTTTTATCGTGGCACAACCTTTGTCATTATTTGAAGGACATGCCGGCATGCTGCTCCTTGATTGATTTGATGGTGATAGAAATCCTTAAACAAGTTTTGGTGAAACTGATGATGGTTGTTTGCATTGATAAATGATATTTTAATTTTTATTTATTTATTTTTAATCGAAATAGAAATTAATATATATATATATATATATATATATTAATTTCATATTTATGTGAGAGTTAACTTACTACTAGTATATAATCACTTCTACTTAGTATTAATTACTAGAAGTTATGGAGGAACTAAAACAATTGACACATTCAAAA
>Ga0099822_1007253_pt1 | contig 14343 bp, 6 predicted proteins | sample CowpeawhiteBW_FD_76839 | JGI IMG/M metagenome (GOLD analysis project Ga0099822, IMG submission 76839) | Root nodule microbial communities of legume samples collected from California USA - Cow pea white BW | ecosystem: Host-associated > Plants > Roots > Nodule | place: USA: California | collected...
TGATTCATTACTCTCTATGGTAAATATTTGTATTAACTAAGTTGATTTGTTTCCTTTATGGATTACATATTGTATCTATAAATAGGACTCTTCCTATGAATAATAATACACAGATGAGTTGCTTCCTATTCTCTCATTCTCTATTCTCTATTGTTTCTTCTCTATTATCTATTATTCTCTTTATTATTCACTTTATTTCATAACACATTTTAAAATGTAATTTGTATTACATATTGTCTTTCAAATTTTTATTAGAGATTATACAATATAAAATATAATTTGCATTTTGAATTAATTTTTAAATTTATATTATGAATTGTACAATCTAAAATATAAATTTTCATTTCAAATTATATAATCTAAAATATCTATGGATCATATAATCCCAAAATATAACTACAACATGGATGTAATTGAAATATTTAAAAACTATGAGAGTGCAACAAGAAAACATTGGGGGTGCAGAAAGAAACTCTCTCCACTGACCTGCTTAATGCACCGCCTGTACGAGCCCACGACAATGGCCAACTGGCCTGCATAATCCATAAAACGAAATTTGCCACATTTTAATTTTCAAGTCAGAAAAAACTCTTATTCTATTTCATAATGTTATTCTTTTATTCCATGTTTAAATCTTTAAGCCAATTGAAGTTTTCCGAATTTAACAACAATTTTCGAATTTTGACTGATCTTCTTAGATCAAATCTTGAGTTGATGGAGGAGAAATTTGTTATTAACTTTTGCTAGAATTTGTGTTTTTAACTTGAGTTATACTTACTAATGTATAATCACAATATATAAAATAAGACATACACATATTATTACTATTCAAAATTAGAACATATATAGAATATCAGTTGCTATTATATGGTATCCCCATACTAGAATGATTATAATATAGAGGCATTATATGTGTTCAAATAATTAAAAAAAAAAAAAAAACAAGAAAAAATTATTTTTAATAACAAAAAAAAAAAAAAACAAATGAAAAAAAAAAAAAAAAAATAATAATTTATATTAAAATGTAATCCCAAAATAAAAAAAATAAAAAAAAAAAGGATTATAATTTTTAAAAAAAATAAAAAAAAAAAAAAAACGTGAGAACATGACTTTTAATAACGGTCTGAGCCTTACACTTCTGACACCTTAAAAGAGAATATAATAGTTCTTTGTTACGAAAAACGACGTGAAGAAAGTGTCAAAAGCTAAAAGAGATGGATATTAACCTCATTGGAATTAACATTGTGGACCTATAAGTACCATGAACATGATGATCAAGACCACACTTCTGAGTTTGGGGACCTCTTTCTTATATATCCACAATCATTCACTCTTTATGTTTCCTTTTTTTCTGATATTTTCTCTTCCCCAGTTACTTCCTCCCTCTTCACCACGTGACACACTTCAGTCAAACTTGGAGATGTCACCACCAGGCTCATGTCAGCCAAGGCTCTAAAAGTTAATTAGTTAAAACGTGTTCTTGTCCTTTTCATCTAGTAATTGGTCTGAAACTATCTTAATTTTTATATGTAATAATAAGGGTTAATGATTTTTTAACATTTTTTAATGTTGTCTTTACCATTGTCTAAAACTTGTCGTTTCCGTGACAAAGAAAAAATGTATCAAAGAACATGAATTTTAAAAAACTTTGAGCATTAATAAAAAAATGTAAATATAAGTAGGTCAGAATTAAGAGCAGATTTTGTTCTGAATTACCCAATATTTTATGTGTGAGGAAGTAGAAGGAGAAGAGGATGAGGATGGAGCCGTTGGGGGTGGAGGGGCGCGGCTTCTGCAATAAAAGAATAGCGCGCCATCATTTTAACTTAACCCTTCCAACAAACTCTCGCACCACTTTACTAACACTAATGCTCGTCAATGGTTTCAACTTACAAGGAAAACTAGCCGTTACTCACTGTTTCTCGCAAACAAAGACAACCTCTGAACTCTGCATTCATTCTCTCTCTTTGTAACGCTCTCAACCGGGGCGCGCACCTACACTTCTTTATGTCGTCACGTGATCCTTCTCGTTCTCTCTCTCTCTCCTCACTACAAAAACCATCCTTCAAATGTTCTTGTCTATCTCCACATCACTTCCAACACACACACTCCCTCTTTCTGTTCCATTCATTCAAAAACATCTCTTTTAGTTATGGTAGCGGAGAAAGCCAACCTTAACTCTTGTCAGTTTTCACAACAAGTAGGTAATGCAGACCAAGTCTCTGACAAGAAGAAAGAAAGATGGAAGAAGACTCCGTCCACGGCGCACAACAACCCATGTTATTTTTTGTTTCTCCTCTGGGTGTGGACTCTTGTTCTCTCCACATGTTTGAATTCGGTTTTGTGCGAAGATGAGGGTTGGGATGGAGTGGTCGTGACGGCGTCAAACTTCTTAGCACTTCAAGCGTTCAAGCAAGAGTTGGTTGATCCCGAAGGCTTCTTGCGGAGCTGGAATGATAGTGGCTATGGAGCTTGTTCCGGAGGTTGGGTTGGTATCAAGTGTGCCAAGGGAGAGGTTATTGTAATCCAGCTTCCGTGGAAGGGATTGAGAGGGCGTATCACTGATAAAATTGGGCAGCTTCAAGGTCTTAGGAAGCTCAGTCTTCATGATAATCAAATTGGTGGTTCAATCCCTTCCACTTTTGGACTTCTTCCTAACCTTAGAGGGGTTCAGTTATTCAACAATAGGCTCACAGGTTCCATCCCTTCTTCTTTAGGTTACTGTCCTTTGCTTCAGTCTCTTGACCTCAGCAACAACTTGCTCACAGAAGCAATCCCTTATAGTCTTGCCAATTCCACCAAACTTTATTGGCTTAACTTGAGTTTTAACTCCTTCTCTGGTCCTTTACCGGCTAGCTTAACTCACTCACTTTCCCTCACATTCCTTTCTCTTCAACATAATAATCTATCCGGTCCCCTTCCTAACTCTTGGGGTGGGAATTCTAAGAATGACGAGTTCTTTAGGCTTCGAAGTTTGCTCCTAGATCATAACTTTTTCACTGGAAACGTTCCTTCTTCTTTGGGTGGCTTAAGAGAACTCAATGAAATTTCCCTTAGTAACAATAGGTTTAGTGGAGCTATACCGAATGAAATAGGAACTCTTTCTAGACTCAGGACACTAGACATTTCTAATAATGCATTGAATGGGAGCTTGCCTGCTACCCTCTCTAATTTATCCTCGCTTACACTGCTCAATGTTGAGAATAACCTCCTTGAAAATCAAATTCCTGGAACTTTAGGGAGTTTGCACAATCTTTCTGTTCTGATTTTGAGCAGAAACCAATTTAGTGGCCATATTCCTTCGAGTATTGCAAACATTTCCACTCTTAAGCAGCTTGATTTGTCACTGAATAATCTCAGTGGAGAAATTCCAGTCTCCTTTAACAGTCAACGTAGTCTTGATCTCTTCAATGTTTCTTACAATAGCCTCTCAGGTTCTGTACCCTCTCAACTTGCCAGGAAATTCAACTCAAGCTCATTTGTGGGAAATATTCAACTATGTGGATACAGCCCCTCAACACCATGTCCTTCACAAGCTCCATCAGAAGGAGTCATTGCCCCACCTCATGAAATGTCAAAACACCAACATCGTAGGAAGCTAAGAACCAAAGACATTATTCTCATAGTAGCAGGAGTTCTTCTCATAGTCCTAATCATACTTTGTTGCATCCTTCTCTTCTGTCTGATCAGAAAGAGATCAGCTTCGAAGACCGAGAATGGCAGAGGTGTAGGGAGAACTGGAACTACGAGGGCAGAAAAAGGAATCCCTCCTGTTGCTGCTGGTGATGTTGAAGCAGGTGGGGAGGCTGGAGGGAAACTAGTCCATTTTGATGGACCAATAGCTTTTACAGCTGATGATCTCTTGTGTGCAACAGCTGAGATAATGGGAAAGAGCACCTATGGAACTGTGTATAAGGCTATATTGGAGGATGGAAGTCAAGTTGCAGTAAAGAGATTGAGGGAAAAGATCGCTAGAGGTCAGAGAGAATTTGAATCAGAAGTCAGTGTTCTGGGAAAAATTAGACACCCCAATGTTTTGGCTCTGAGGGCCTATTACTTGGGACCCAAAGGGGAGAAGCTTCTGGTTTTTGATTACATGCCCAAAGGAAGTGTTGCTTCTTTCCTACACGGTAAGTTTGATATTGCAAATAGGGGAAAAAATATGTAGTTCTTTAAACATTCATTATTCGTCTTGCTATTCTGCATAATCCTTTTTAATTCAAACTTCTATTAGCAAAATTGCGGATTACTAAAATGAAACCTAATTCTGATCGTAGAATAACACAGATAACTCCAAAGTCATTTGTGTTATTAATATTGCCTACTATAAGCCAATATTTTGTTTTTCATCTTTATGCAGGTAGTGGAACTGAAACATCCATTGATTGGCAAACAAGGATGAAAATAGCACAGGGCATGGCTCGTGGCTTGTTGTACCTCCATTCCCAGGAGAACATTATACATGGAAACCTCACATCCAGCAATGTATTGCTTGATGAGAATACAAATGCTAAAATTGCAGATTTTGGTCTTTCTAGGCTGATGACAACTGCTGCTAATTCCAACGTGATAGCTACTGCTGGAGCATTGGGATACCGGGCACCTGAGCTCTCGAAGCTCAAGAAAGCCAACTCCAAAAGTGATATCTATAGCCTTGGTGTTATCTTGTTAGAACTCCTAACGAGGAAGTCACCTGGGGTGTCTATGAATGGAGTAGATTTACCTCAGTGGGTTGCCTCCATTGTCAAAGAGGAGTGGACAAATGAGGTTTTTGATGCTGACTTAATGAGAGACTCTTCAACAGTTGGCGATGAGTTGCTAAACACATTGAAACTCGCTTTGCACTGTGTTGATCCTTCTCCATCAGCACGACCAGAAGTTCATCAAGTGCTGCACCAGCTGGAAGAGATTAGACCAGAGAGATCAGTCACAGCCAGTCCTGGGGATGATTCTATAATATAGGACAAATTTTGCATTGATTTTTTTGCCTTTTAATATTAAATGTTCTACAATTCTTTCATTCTTATATTAATTTTGCCCGTTTGAATGCTCGAGTTTGTACATATCTACATACTACAATAAGGTGGCTTACCTCTGCCCCAAGTTGTGTGTAATTCTGTTTCCTTCCGCGGCACGTAATAGTTGAAATATATGCTCTCTCAGGAGCATCATTGTTGCTTCTGCAAGATTCTCTCAGCTTCTATTTTCTCCCATAAATGCATTATATTAAACGTAACTGTATTGTGGGAGAAATAAAGACTCAACATATGTGAACAATACGAATCACATCTTGAATTAAAAACCTCTAACAACTAGAACAAAAACACACCCAGCAAAAGGATCGGATAGTTAAAGAAGGTGAAACCTGTATTGGCAGCAAGAAAAAAAAAACATCCACTCTAATTCCAACTTCAAAGTTCACTCAATAAAAAACACACACTAAATCATAACATAAAAATAAGACAAAAAGGGAAATCAGTTTAAAATCACTAATTTGGCGTGTTCAAAGATTATTGATGGCATAACCTTGTATTCCCCGGAACCTTCATAGAGAATGCAGTGTTGATTGCTAGCATTGTTGCTAGGTATTCATGTTTTTATCCTGCAACATGGAGAAAAACAACTCATCAACACCAGAGAATGGTTCTGTTCATATCAGAAGATCCATCATTGTGAAATTTCCTCATGCAAATTAATATACAAGCTAAAGAACGTTACCCAAATGTTTGATCGATTTGGTGTTGAACTCTTTACTATCTGCTGCGATTTAATAGCTTCATATTGCCACATTTCTCATGTTAGTTGCTCGTATGTCTCGCACAATCAAATAGCGGTTCTTCAGTCAAACTCAATCTTTGTTCACTCATTGTTTCCCCGTGTCATGTGGAAATAAGAGATTTAATTCATGTTTAGATTTCAGTTAACAGTTTGTGTATTGAAATTCCACCCTTTTTAACTTGATCCATCATAGTGATGCGAAAGTTAGCAAGTTAGCAGGACAACGCATTATTATTATTATTATTATTATTTAATTTTGTTTATTTATATATGTTTATACTTTAAAAGCACAGTTAATCGTATGCTTATTTTTTAAATATTTAATTGAATTAATTAAAATAAATATTATATTTACATATTAATATGAGTTATGAAATTTTTTAACTGACTATACAACTTGTATGTGGTACCAATTAACTGCCTAAACCTGTTGGTTGGCTCTTGTACCACGAATATTGGGGGCCCATTGCCCGAAATGATGCTTATACAGACCAAAACTTTGTAAAGCATTATAGTGACTTTGGACCTTTTCCCGGTCCACAATTTCCAAAGACTAATGGACTTGTGAGGACTATGACTATGAAAGCCCAAAATGGACAACAAAAGTTTCTACGCCATTATAGCGACACACCACCTCTTATGTTGACACTGTAAGTAAAGACTATCACTGAAACCTAGCTAGCATGATGAGTTTGTAAACAGAAGGCCCCACTTTGAAACAGAGCAACATGATGAGTTTGTAAACTTTTTTAAATTCTCAAAATCAAGAAATTTGGCACCCATTTATAACTAACCATGAAAAAGGAAGCCAGAAATTATATATGTTTATAATATGGACGTAGGTACGTTATCGCTAAGGACATGTGGTGTAGTTCCTATTTTTGCCTTTCTTAAGAATGTGACGAGTCAGTAACAAACTCTACCAACTCTGTATAATGCAGTGTCATGATTTGTTGTTCACCTATCAAATCTCAATTTGGTTTCTCCATTGAAAAGCCTACGAATCACACCTTCATCTTTTGCTTCACACGCTTTCCTTCTAACGCTTTGTCTCACAACCAACCAAAGCTAATACCTTTTAGTGCCTTGCCTCATCCCATCATTCATCAATCAACCCAATTTACACACAACATTCACACTGTACCCTCTTACACAGATTAGCTCAGACTCAAACCATTGCATCATTCCTTCTCATCTAAGATTTCTATATTTTCTATTACATCATCCGATAGGGACACTAAATATCCTACACCGCTCCAACTTTGTCCCCGTTTTCACCACTCCTTACTGTTGAACATCCTCACACAGTTATCAAATCTGAATTCTCCTTTCAATTTTTCTAAAAAAGTTAATTTTTTATGTTTAGGGAATTTCAAAGTATTGTAAGTGTGAAAGTTTGAGATCTATGATGTGAATTCGTCTTATCCATATGCATGAAGGATCAATTGATGGAGTCAAACAACAAACAGGTCGTTAACTATAACAAACCAAATTCTCCTAGGTATTGTCAAACATTTGAATAACTGTGAGGTATGAGATTAGTTGAAGATGTGGCATTTATATGGTCACCTAATGTTCCTCAAAAATCAAAACGATGTGTACCTGGTACACACAAGTACGTATCTTTGTGAGTATGACATTCTTGTGTGCCTGTAATTCTTCGCAGATGTCATCCACTCATAAAAGAAAATTAATTAAATCGTGTTGGGTGACGGGTCACCTAATTTATCAGTTTATGCTTCCGATATATTGTTCATAAGTATCTCTAACTAAGTTCTTGTTAGATGCAATCAAATCACTTTAGTTAGTTATAGTTCTTTTATTTTGTTTGCTACAATGATTATTATTAGTCTACGGCACTTGAATATATATCTCCATCAAAGTTAGTAGCCTAAAGGTATAAGAATTGGCGAATAACAACACTAGACAGTTTTACCAGACAAAAAAAAAAGAAAGAGGGTGACCTACAATGAGTTAGAGCTTCACGACCACCACCCTTTGACTTCAACAAGGCTAAAAAATCAACAATATTGAAGAAGGAATAATAAAACTGTAAAGTATAGGTCATGCATATATTAAAAAAAAGTCGCTCTGTTCAGCAGTGAAGGCCTTCGTGCACGGTTTAGGGCTACAATTTTTAGGGGATACTAATGTATATACATATATTTAATTAAAAGTCAATATATAATGATTGTTAGTGTTGTATATGATTTTACTAGAAAAAATTTAAAAGATAAAAACCTGTAAACAAAAATATTAATGGGTCAGTCTATTGTTTCGAAAAACAAATGAAAAGAGGAGGAGTGCTTGACATTAAAAAATTATATATAGAAATAATATAGTTTTGTAAATCGATTATTGCATACACTTTTATTAGTTGCAGAAAGATTGCAAAGTGATATGGACGTGGAATTTAATTCAAAAGTTAAATTCATAGGAAAATGGTCATAATGAAAATATAATTGAACACTTATATAATATCAATTTTTTTTATCAGTAAAGAATGAATTAAAATTAAAAGAGCACTTAAGGGGTGCTCTAACCCTTATACAAAAAGTTATCCTGTATACAATGATGCACTAGTTTGGCATCATAACACTAGCTAAACACATATCTGTGAAACCCAAAAAATGACAATGGAAAACTACTTGAAATCCTCAAAGTATACCGAAAATATGCATGATATGAAATTCTAAGTTGTTTCCTTACACCAGCCCAGAAGCGCATATTCATTATTGTTATCCAAGCTCCTACAACTGTTTCTTTGCTACACTTCCCCTATATATTCCACTGCATCTTTAGGAAACAACTTCTGACATAGTGTAGAATGTGCAATTGTGAGTCAAGATAACTATTATATTCTCATACAAACATCCTTCTTCCTCATCAGTTCATAGACATAGATGTGTCTTTCATTTGATCCCACAATTGGATTTCAACCAACTGGTACTATTAACTTTGCAATACAATGGTTCCTTCCTCTATAATTCCTGTATTTGTTCACCTGGCACACTTGAACACATAGCAGTTACCATATCAAAGAGATTTTAAACAAGTATACGGATATAAACACCAATCACTATATGAGAATTTTACACTTGGAATTTTGTGTTTCATCCAAACCCAGGCCATGACTTGGGCAAGAGCAAAAAGCTCAATAGGATCTACTTTACTTTGTTTGAATATTACCCCATTCCTGTATTTCCAAATTTCCCCTATAATTGTTAATCACATTCCATGTCATACTATAATATCAAATATTGAGTTAGACGCATAAACAATTTTATTATTTGTAAAAATCCTTTTTTCTTTTAACTAAAATAAAACTCTAAGTCTTAAAAAACTTAGCATGTCTCCTAATATATCAAATTATTAATACTCCATAAAAATATAATAATATGATCTTAATAAAATGTGTAAATCAATAAATACAATAGTACTATTTAAAAATATTGTAAATTAAATTTATATTAAGAAACAAATAGTGTTCATTTGTTTAATGCTAATATAATTTTATTAATATGTTTTTAAATAATTTAAAAGTTAATAATTTTCGTTTTGTACATTTAAAAATGTTTAAAATGTAATAAATATGACCGGATTCTTTATGCAATAACAATAATAATGATAAAAATAATGTAAATTTGGACTGATAAAGAGTGGCACAATATTTAATTGTGTACTTGTTACTTAACTTATTTCTTGAGCAATAAAATATACTCTTCTCCACAAATCACGAGCATTCCTTAGATGAAAAGAAAGTGCACTTTAGGCCGTTTACTACACTAAATTATATGTAGTTGTCTGCAGGTAATTTGCAAGAATTTAATTGACTAGCAAAGCAAAGAAAAAAAGTGAAAATGCTTTTTGTTTTGGCCTTTTTGAAAGGTTATATATACTTTTATGACAAATGGAATGGATGGATGGTAAATGGAAGAAATTATTATGTAGTAATCCTTACGAGTTAGTGAGTCTGGTTAGGTTTTTTATAGATTACAATTTTTTGATTATTTATAATATACAAATTGATTGAGATTATAAATATGTAACATAACTTAATCATATGTAATAATTTTTCAGTTAAAAGGAGTTTGTTAACCTCGTTAAGTTCCTGTTTCTGTAATAAGTCAAATAAACATCAACAAAGGCAAGTTTTAATTCATAGCAAGAGTTGTGCAAGGAATTGGAAAAATATAGCCCATTACATCATAGTCACACATGTTTGAAAACAGTTATATAGATTTTACTTTGAGAATGAATGGGAGTTAGAGAAAGTTGTGGTTAAAACGTCTTATTATTTATTAAGAGAACAAAGATATGGACATAATTATGTTTCAGAAAAATCAAATCTGAAGACTTCTGAAGTAAGCATAATTAACTAGCGGGTGCAACAACTCCTACAGTTTGTTTGTTTCAACCAAGTTAAGTTTCATTCTAGATTCTGACCTCGACAAATTTAACCTAATCACCCAACCTCATTCAACTTTATCTCTTTCTCTCCCCTCTAATCCACCCTATAAAACCACCCTCTCCCACTCTTACACTTCCATTGCAACCTTAACTTACACCATTCATATTCACACCAAGCTCTTCACTACTCGCCCAAAGATGACCATTCTCGACAACCACTACTCCTCCATCTTCTTAGCCACCATTTTCCTTCTCTTAACTTCAGCATTGTCTGCAGCAAATGCAAAAATTCACGCGCATGAGTTTGTTGTATGTGTTCTCTTCTCTCACTCTTTTTCTCTTCTTTCTTTGGACTAAAATCTTCTTCCTTTTTACTCCTTTCTCGTAAGATAATAACTTCCTTGCTGGTTGTCGTGGAATAGGTTGAAGCAACTCCAGTGAAGAGGCTGTGCAAAACACACAATGCCATCACCGTGAACGGCCAATTCCCCGGCCCAACGTTGGAAATCAACAACGGAGACACTTTGGTCGTGAAAGTCACAAACAAAGCTCGTTACAATGTGACCATTCATTGGTACGATATTAACCAAGCAAAATATTTGCATGGTGGTGTGACAGGAACATGAAATCTATAAAATTAAACAAGGAGTTTAATGAACATTAATTCACTTTCAGGCACGGTGTTAGGCAGATGAGAACAGGATGGGCAGATGGACCAGAATTTGTGACTCAGTGCCCCATTCGTCCTGGAGGAAGTTACACCTACCGTTTTACCGTACAGGGACAAGAAGGAACACTTTGGTGGCATGCTCATAGCTCCTGGCTTAGAGCCACCGTTTATGGTGCTTTAATCATTCGTCCCAGGGAAGGACAGCTCTACCCTTTCCCCAAGCCAAACCACGACACACCCATTCTTCTTGGTACGTAATCACTTCTCCCTTTTAAATATTTACATTGATGAAAAGAACAAGACAGGAGCATAGGTACAATATATAGAGTTTGTGTTGTGGTGTCTTTTGTTGTCTTGCTTCTGCACAAAGATTGAAGGGTGATAGTGATGATGGTGATCAGGGGAATGGTGGGACGCAAACCCTATTGATGTGGTGAGACAGGCCACACGAACTGGAGGAGCTCCTAATGTCTCTGATGCATACACCATCAATGGTCAACCTGGTGATCTTTACAAGTGCTCAACCAAAGGTTTGAATTCTCTTCTTGATTTTTATTACGTTCAACATGTCACATGTCTTTTTGAATAACTTTACTTTGTAAAAAGATTTCACAATTAAACCAGAAAGTAGTCGTGAAAAAGAGAAGCTCTTAGGACAATGACGTGTGATATCAAATTATTAAAGATGTCAATTATTTAAGAAAACTAGTCAACAATAGGGTTGTCTTCCGGTAGGGCGTCTACTTGATGACCTTTTTTACTTTTTGTTCTCCTTTAAAGACAAAGTGTCTCCCCAAACCAAAAAGAAAGACAATTTTTAAATAAAAATAGTTCAAAAATTGTAATTTTTAAAGATAAAATATTTTTATACTCAGTCTCAGATACAGTCCATTACATTGTTTTATTGTTTGAATTTAATATGACTGGAAATACAGATACTACCACTGTTCCGATTCATGCTGGAGAAACAAACCTTCTACGTGTCATCAATGCTGCACTCAATCAACCTCTCTTCTTTACCGTCGCAAACCACAAACTTACGGTCGTTGGCGCCGACGCCTCCTACCTCAAACCCTTCACCACCAAAGTCCTCATGTTGGGACCCGGCCAAACCACTGATGTCCTCATTACCGCCGACCAACCACCATCTCGCTACTACATGGCGGCGCGTGCATACCAATCTGCTCAAAACGCTGCGTTTGACAACACCACCACCACCGCAATATTGGAATACAAATCACCTCACCATGGTAACCATGCTCAGCATCATCGTTCTAAAGGTGTGAAGAGCAAAACGAGACCTATAATGCCTCCACTCCCTGCTTACAACGACACAAACACCGTCACTGCTTTCAGCAGAAGCTTCAGAAGCCCCAGAAGAGTTGAGGTCCCCACTGAAATCGATCAAAGCCTTTTCTTCACCGTGGGCTTAGGACTCAACAAGTGCCCTAAAAACTTCAAACCAAATAGGTGTCAGGTATTGCACTATTAACCTAATTCACTTATCGTAAAACATCAGAATCAGAGATTCTTAGCAGGTTTGGAAAACGTATTAATTTTTGTTCCACTTCCCATGGCAGGGACCCAATGGGACGAGGTTCACTGCGAGCATGAACAACGTTTCTTTCGTGCTACCCAACAACGTTTCCATCTTGCAGGCTCAGTACCTCGGAATCCCGGGAGTGTTCACGACCGATTTTCCGGGGAAGCCGCCGGTGAAGTTCGATTACACCGGCAACGTGAGCCGTTCATTGTGGCAACCTATTCCCGGGACTAAGGCTCACAAGTTGAAGTTTGGGTCGAGGGTTGAGATTGTGTTGCAGGATACTAGCATTGTTACTCCTGAGAACCACCCTATCCATCTCCATGGCTATGATTTCTACATTGTTGCAGAGGGGTTCGGGAACTTCGACCCCAAGAAAGATAGGGCGAAATTCAACCTTGTTGATCCTCCTTTGAGGAACACAGTGGCTGTCCCTGTAAATGGATGGGCAGTTATTAGATTTGTTGCTGATAATCCAGGTATATAAACACGTCAAAAGAGTACATTTAGCACTAACAATAAAAAAAAGATTTTTTTAACTTCATTTAATAATCTCATTTATGCAAGAAGCAATGATTTTGGACTTGTTTTGGCATGATGTAATAATGTGTGTATTTATGAATCGTAGGTGCATGGCTTATGCATTGTCACTTGGACGTCCACATAGGGTGGGGTTTGGCGACGGTGTTGTTGGTGGAGAACGGTGTTGGGAAATTGCAGTCCATAGAGCCTCCTCCGGTGGATCTTCCTCTTTGTTAGGATAATCATCCACTAAAGAAAGAACGGAGTGATACCAGTTTTTGTTAGTTTCAAAGTTTGGTTAATGTTTCCCTGCATTTTGGGAGGCTTTTGTTTTTTGTTTTGATTTCATTGCTTTTGCTTTGCTTTAATTGTACCTTCTTTTTCTATAGAGATAAATTGGGTTTGAAACTTAGGGAGGGATGGTGATGCGGTTTCAACGCAAATATACCATCTCAATAGCCATAAGCCCCACTCATTTTACAAGCAGATTTGCTAGTTTTGAAGATAATATAAGCCCTGGATTTTTTTTGTTACAAGTCTTCGTCTTTTGCTCTTTATTCAAACTACTCAGTTGAAAAACCAATTGAATGTTGACATGTTTTAATGATTACTTTCAAAACCTTCTGCCATCATAAACTAATATAAATTTTCGCATTAACCAACACAATATAGTGCATAAAACGGAATGCATTTCATATATATATAATTAAAATCTTTTGCGTTAAAAAGGTGAATATTAAGCTGAAATCAGTTTTATATTTTGGTTATTAATATATTTTGTGAATTAAAAATCTCTACTTCACGTGGACTTTCAATAATAATTTTGGTTATTTTTTATTTTATTTGTCTCTTATTGTTTTGAGTAATTACTATTTGACTCTCGCTTTTTTTTACTATCCCTTATGATAATAAAATATTATATTTAAGTAATAAAACTAAATACAAATCAAATTTTAATATAAAATAACAATTTTATATTTTTAATTAAATGATAGTATAAATTATGATATTTCTGAACCTAATCATGGTCATTAGTTAGGTCTTTCTTCCTGCACCTCCAAGCATTTCTTCTGTATCTTTAAAATTTCTTTAAATTCTCAAAAAATCCTTTAACCATTTAAGAAAACTCACAGACATCACACTTCCAAAATTACTTTCGAAAAAAAAAACATTACTGGAAGTCAATTTCCGGAAATCAAAAAATTAATTTTATTTTAAATATTTTTTATTTTTTTAAAATTTATGTTTTTTACCTTTTATTTTATTTTATTTTTTAAAACACGTATTAAAAATATTAAAAATTATAAAATATATAAATTTAAAAATAATTATTTTAGAAAATAAAAAATAAGTAAAAAAAATGCTAAATGAAAATGAAAAATAATTTAAATAAAAATAATAAAACTTTAAATTTAAAAAA
>Ga0099822_1007254_pt1 | contig 14341 bp, 10 predicted proteins | sample CowpeawhiteBW_FD_76839 | JGI IMG/M metagenome (GOLD analysis project Ga0099822, IMG submission 76839) | Root nodule microbial communities of legume samples collected from California USA - Cow pea white BW | ecosystem: Host-associated > Plants > Roots > Nodule | place: USA: California | collected...
GTTGATTTTATAATGTATTGTTATAAAAAGTTGGATCTTCTAACTTATGAAGAGAAAACTAAGAAAGTGTTAGAAAAGTTCAAGATGTTGTTTGGAGATTATGCAAAGAACTTGTCTATCTCTTGTGGTTCTCTTTTCTAATCTTGTCGTAACCAGAATTGCGACGTGAAGGCGAACCGAAAAAGAAAACGGGTTTAAAAAGAGACTAGGAGTTGCCACCACAGTTATTTTTGGAAAACTATGGAAAACCATAAAATAAAGAAAGTCTGCGAAAAACCAAATTTTGGATCCAGGAGTCGGTTACGCGTAGGGAAGGTGTTAGCACCCTATGCGCCCGCCCGAAGACGGTACCTTTAATTAAAAATGCAAAGTTGATGTGGTTTTCAAAATATTAATTTTCCCCAAAAATAATGAGACAAATAAAACTAAAAAGAAACAAAAATATTTTTTTTTAATTTTTTGGGCCCGACAAGGATTGACCTTGGTCCTACGTATTCTCACTAAAGATGAGAAATCAGGGTTACGTAGTTCTAAAAGATATTTAAAAAAAAAACTAATTGGAAAATGATTTAATTTTTGAGGTAAACCTGACAAGGACTAGCCTTGTTCCTACGTATCTCACATGGGAGAATCAAGGATCACGTAGTTCTTAAGAAAGACTCCTTTTTAAAATGTTGATATTTTTATATTTTGAAAATTTTGTACTTTTTTGGTGTTTTTTTGAATTACTTGAAAATATGTGTCATACGACGCAAGCGGTCGGGCAGACACTAAAAGAGAAACAAGTGTGGCAGGGATGCGAGGTTAGTAAATATCACGGGGTACTCGTAGCAAAAAATTAAAACAGGGGTGCGGGATAAAGAAAAAAAAAGGTGTGTAGAGTAAAATGTGAAACAAGTGTGGCAGGGGTGCGAGGTTAGCAATTATGGAGGTGTATGAAGTGAAAACAGGGGTGGAGAGGTTAAGATGGGGGTGCAACAAATAAAATATAAAACAAGCCCAAAAGTGACAATAAAAATGCAGAGGGAGTGGGGGTCAGTAAATATGGGGTGCAGCAAGTAACCAGTGAAGAGCAGTGGTGTTTGCAAGCAATAAAGCCCCAAAACGAAAATGCAAAGCAAAGGGAGCGGGAATAGCTTGCAGGGGGTGTATAAATGAAATGGAAACAGCACACAAAAGAGGGGTGCAAGATTGAAAGCAGGGTGCGTGAAGCAAAGGCGTATGAACCCAATCTCGGCCCAAATGAAAGAAATGTGAAACCCCAATTAACTAAACCTCACGGCAGCCCCTTTCCTTCTCCAATGTCTCGAGCCACCGAGCCATCAAGACTCTAGTCGTAGGTGCCACTATCGCAAGTTCCACGGCCGGCGAGACGCGTCGTCGTCGACGCTAGCCACCACCGGAAGCATCGCCGGCGAGAACCCAACTCCTTGAATCGTCCCCATTCTCGTTTTTCTCCTGCGCGCGAGGTAGGCTGGGTCTTAGAGTCCCGTCGTTGCACACCACGCCGCTCTAACCTCGCGTTTGCCAGCTCAGACCGCCATGACCTAGACTACCGCCACGGCGCCGTTGCCGCTTACAGAGAGCACTGCCGGAGATACCAGTTGTCACGGAGTTCTTCTTGCGTCGAAGTGGCTCACTTAAATACGAAACCTTGTGGGCGTCGCGACCAAGACCACCAGTTCCTCTCTGTTTTTGTTGTCCCATGTTGGATGCGCGAGAATTGTGGAAGATTAGACGTGAATGTTTGGTGCTGGAATGAGGGTTCTGGATCTCTATTTTTTTTTTGGTGCAGGTAGAAGATAAAGATGATTGGGTTATGTTCGTGTGTTGGTATGGTGTTCGTGTTGAGTTCGGCGGGATTGGAATGGGATGGTGCGAGATTGGAATGGAGAAGGCAAGGATAAATGGAGGGAATGTGTGGACATGGGAGTTTGGTTGGGAAGTTAGTGAATAGAATGAGTGAAGGTGTTGTTTTTCATCTTGTCGAGAATAGAATGTAAAAAAAGCCCCCCCTAAGTGAAGAAGGTGAAGGTCTCTTTGAATGAAGGGATCTTGATGATATTTGTTGTGTCTGCTCTGTTCATTTCCTACCTCGAGACGTGAGATAAGGTTTAAAGCAGATGTTGCTTCCTGCTCTTTCCTTGTTCAGCCATCATGACCATGGCCAGCTAACTATCACCCATAACTATAAGAGACCTTACGTTAACCTCTTGGTCTTCTCTCTTTTTTTTCATTTCATTTTTTTTCTTAAATAATAAAAAGTAAAAAGGAAAATAAAGAAAATTGTAAATAAAATAAAAATAAATAAAATAAGATTAAAACGAAAAAATAATAATAATAAAATAAAATAATAAAAAATAATAAAAAATAAAATAAAATAAAAATAGAATAATAATAAAAATAAAAATAAAAAATAAAATAAAAGTAAAATAAGATGAAAAGAAAAAAAACAAAATAAAAGTAAAATAAAATTATGAGGAAAAAAAGGTAAAATACATTATAACTTGGACAAAATTGGGTGTTAACAAATCTCCTACGGAATTCGTCTTCATGTCTCAATCCAATATCGAAGAGAGTAAGGCCAAAAGATCAAGGATTATTTCGGTAAGTATTTTATACTTGGTGTTCACTGTTTTCATTTTTTTCTTGTTTTGTTTTGATAATTAATATGTAATACATTATAGGATTTTAAAATGTATCAAAATGAATCAAAATCCATATTGGCAAGAGCGAGGTAGATGTTTACCTAGATGAACCAACAATAGATGATGAAGAAAGTGAAGATTTTGATGTACTCAAATATTGGAAGACTCAAATATTGTTTATAATGGCTCGAGATGTGCTTAGTATTCCCATTACTATTGTGGCATCAGAGTCAGCTTTTAGCAAAGGTAGGCGTGTACTTTCCAAATATAGAAGCTCTATTCTTCCTCATCATGTGCAGATGTTGATTTGTACTCAAAGTTGGTTATACGAACTTTCTGAAAATCCTAGTGGTAAGTTTATATATTATTGTTTTCAAAATTACTTTACATTGAATAATTAACTCTAGACTAGTAGTTTGATTATCTGTTAATTGTTTCTGAGATAGATGAAGTTGTGCATGATATTTTTGGACATGAGGGAATCATTTATGAGTCTAAACTTCTTGAAGATGTTGAAGATTGATAGGTTCAATTACTACTTCATAAGAACATGCTTTTAGCTTCTGTTTGCTTTTGAAAAGCATTGCTGTTTTAGATTCAAATATTTTACATAGTTATAATATATGTAAATGTGTGAAATATATGTTTAGATCTTCAATGGATTCAAAATGTCAAAACATATCTCTAGAAAATGACAGTCCTTGAAGATGAAAAAAATGTCTTCGGCTATTTTTTTTTTATTTTAGAATAAAAAATTTATTTATTGCTTTCATAAAGATAATTTTTCATGCAGATAAAATAGTATGAAGTTTAGTAACTGAAAAAACATCTTTTCCTAATTTAATTTTAAGTATGACAGCTAGCAAATGCTTACTTATTAGCATTGTGAGACCAAATTTCTCAATCATGTTCAATTCATCAGGCTAAGGAGTATGCAGACAAAGATTTTGGTTCATGTCAAGCTAAGGAGCTTTTTGATCACTTGAAAAGTGTTATTGCTAGTGAGCTTGTCTTTGTTAAAAGTAGTCCAAACATTGTGGAACTTTCAATGTAGTTTTAGATTGGTCATAACTGGAACTTGTGTACATCAAAGAAGTTAATTTAGTACTTAATTTATGAAATGTGGTATTGCTCTTATTGGACTTTGGGTGCATGGTGTGAGTAAGAGTATTTGTCGATATATTTTATTTTCTGGCAGTGGTGCCTTCATTTATTGATATAAGGTGATTCTTGATTGGGAATGATTGAATGATAGGGTTGTGAATTGTATGAAGTCATATCTCTTTTTGGCATGGGTTGTTCTGATTTATGTACAATTTTCAGTGAGTGATGTTTTTATTTCTCTTGCAATGGCTAGTCAATTAAGTGGGATTTGGAAGCTTTGAATTTTGTCATATAATTTTTTTTCATGTTTATAGAAAAGCCCATAGGCTGGCCTTGACCCACAAAGCTTTTGTGGGCTTTTAAGCCTTGTGAGCTTTTTTAGTGGGAAGCTTTTTGGCCTTGTGGGCTTTTTTAGCACCAGCCCACGTGGGCCAGGGTCAAGCCCTATGGATGGGGCTAAATTGCCAACTCTAGCTTAAAGTAGAGAAGGGGTATGAAAAGAAAGTGGGGGAATATAGATAATAAAAACAAATTAGACTTAGTGGGCCGTTGAAAGGAGGGTTGAAAATGGAAAACCAAATGATGGAGTTTCAAAATAGTAAAATTTTACTGCACTTAATAAAACCATAATTATTGCAGAGTGTCATCCGAAAATTTAATCACATAGAATTTAAAATTCTACTCCAAACCTACTCAATGCAATTGCTGTCATTTTATTTAACACATAAAAAATAAATCGTACATTGGTAAAGAAAAGACAAAAATCATTTTAGCTTTTATCCTTAATATAGTATATAATATAATAATATCAACTCCTAAAACACGTAACCTGAGAACAAAGAAATTCTTACTATGGTATTTATTTTATAGTAATGCAAAACTGGACTTTCTAAGGTGAAAAAAAAAAATCAAACTCAAAATAGTACTTTTAAAATCAAACCAACTGAAACTAAATATTTTAACCCAACACTCTTAAAGACATTATGTTGCTATTTCATATGATAATGATACCAAAAAGGAACCAAGTAACACTAGCATTCCTCCATCGCAACATCTTTTAAAAGAACAATACCTCAAACTATTTCGCACATATTCAACCTTAAATTCATAGTCATCAACATCAATTCTGGAAATATCAAAATAAAGTCACAAAAGAACACGTACTCACATAATAATATGATCTAGTTAGCTCTCCTTATCTGGAATTTCCGCTCCAATTGCGCTCCTAATATTCTTCTTTGCCCAGAATTGATCTATCCTTAGCTTGTCCCACTTGGCACTCTTTCTAACCCTTTTCACTCTCTCTTTGGCTCCGTTTTCATGGCTCTCACATACTCCATTAAATAATTTATTAAAATTAAAATATGAAAATTAAAACAAAAGGTTAATGACCATCAAATGCCATTAACATGGTGGTTTTTCAACCCTTCTAGCTTCCTTCAATGACGACTAGGATTTTTTAAGCATCTCTCAATGGCCAAAATAATAACCAACATACCAACACATGATTCTTACGGTCATGCACACATGCAAAACAATTAAATAATTAAATTAACACACTAATGACATACACAAAACTTGAACCCAAGTCTTCTCAACACCACTCTATACACTCAACCACCTACCATCGCTCTTTATCATAACTTTTCGCATTAATTAATATAGAGACCCCTTTACTCTCTTTTTTATTAAATAAATATTTATTTATTTATTTAATTTTCTCGGGTCTTACAGATTCTGATTGCTGCATTTGAGACTCAATGGTTGCTATAAGTGGAGGTGTGAGCTCTACATTTCCACTTTCTTCTACACGTTGAGGTGTGACCTCTACATTGTCACTTTCTTCTTCTTCTTGGCCAATTTCTTCTTCATCTTGGTAATCCATATCAAGAGTAGTAGGCGTAGATTCTACTCTTCCTTTATCCCAATTTCAACTTTTGTCTTCTTTGAATATCATATCCTTGCCGATAATAACATTTTTGGTAATAGGATCAAAAAGTTTATAAGCTTTTGTTTCATCACTCACAACCAAGAGAACACATTAGTGGCTTTTGTCATCTAACTTGCTTCGTCTTTGGTCAAGAACGTGAACATGGGCAATGCATCTTAATATCCTAATGTAATCAACATGTGGTTTGAGTCCACTCCACATCTCTTATGTCGTTCCATGATCTATGGTAGTGGTAGGACTCCTATTTTGAACATGAATACAACATCTTACTGCCTCAGGCCAGAAGGATTTGGTACTTGTTTTTCATGAAGCATTGCTCTTACAAAGTTCATGATAGTGTGGTTTTTGCACTCTGCAACCCCATTTAGTTGGGGGTGTAAGCAACTGTCAATTGCCTAGAAATACCTTGTTGACTACTGAAGATTTAAAAGTCCTTAAACATGAATTCTCCACCTCTATTAGTTCTTAGACAAGCTATGAAAGATATAGTTTCCTTTTCAACACATGCTTTGAAACTCTTGAAGGTGTTGAATGTTTCAGATTTCTCATGTAAAAAGTAAACCAATGTTTTGCGAGAGTAATCATCAACAAAGCTTAGTATATACCTTTTATTATTGTTTGAGGCATGAGAAATAAGACCACATAAATCAGCATGCACCAATTGAAGTTTAGTTGATGTACGCTAGGAGCTTTGCTTTGGTATGACACTTTTGTGTTGCTTGCCAATGAGACACGTAGTGCCCACAACTGTGGGAATTTTCAGTGAAGGTAACCCAACCACCAGTTGCTTATTGGCAAGTGTGGAAGTCCTTTGAAATTGAGGTGCCTGAATCTCTTATGCCATAGTTGTGTCTCCTTTTTTGCGGTGGTGTCTTCAACTTGAAAGCACTGAAAGTGTTAAGAGCACATTGAAGCTGACAAGTGAAACATTCAATTTCCTCTAATGGTAGTGTGGATGACTAAACCTTTGCGTAGGTGAAATATCTTGCATGTATTATGTTCGATTAAAATGGTGAAACCATGCGCTTGAAGTTAGGCGAGACGTAATATATTGGTTTTGAGCTCTAGAACATAATATACATCTGAAATGACATAAGCCACATTATTGATTTAGACTTGAATACTTCCCTTGGCAGTTACCTTTAGTGTAGTATCATTGTCAAGCTTGACAATCTTATTGAGTCCTTCTTCATAGATTTTAGTGAACCAGAGCTTATTACTAGTCATATGATTATTGCATCCAGAGTCAAGAAACCAGTCTTTCACCGGACCAAATTGTGTTACCTCTTCATATGCAACCAACATGATATCTTCTTCGTCTTTTGTCGTTTCTCCAAATGTTGCATAATGAACTTGCTTCTATACTCCAGGACACTCATATTGATAATGACCAAGCTTGTGACATTGAAAGCATTTAACAAGTGCTTTATTGAAAAGGTTGTCATCCACGACCTCTTCCTCGTCCACGACTTCCCTACCACAACTATGGCTTGCGCTTGGACGATCATCATATGTCACCTTTAGTACATGTTCTTCTTGTTGAGCATGTTGCATCCTTTTTTTGTGCACAAGTAGGCTATTGTCGAGTTCGTCAAGACTCATGGTACTCAAGTCATTAGACTCTTCGATGGCACACACTACATAGTTGAATTTTATGGTTAAAGATATGAGAATCTTACTAATCACTCTGTTGGAGTTCATAGATTCACCATTGGATTTCATTTCAATGATGATACTCAATGTACGCCCTATATACATGTTAACCTGCTCACCATCCTTCATGGTCAGGAGTTCAAACTAACGTCGAAGTGCTTGAAGTTAAGCACGTTTCACTCTTGTTGAACCTTGATATTTCTATTGCATGGATCTCCATATTTCCAGTGATATGCCTTTATCCATCATTATCTCAAGAATTTTTCGATCGATCGCTTGGAACAAAAAATTCTTTACCTTCAAATCTTTAAGATGTGCCTATGTTTCAATCTTTTGTTGTGCCTCAGTTGGTGTGGTATCAAACGTTGGTATGCCATCTTCCACAAGCTGTCATAGCTCCTTGCTTCATAGAAAATTTTCCATAATCATAGACCAAAAATCATTATGCCCATCAAATCTTGGGATGGCAGGTTGAACAAATTTTTCTAAGATAGACATGACTGTATACTCACGATTTTCACTTGAGGATGTTTAGCTCACATTATATCAGGCCCCTTGTGGAGCTCTGATACCAATTGTTATAACTTCAATATATGCGTAAAACTCAAGTGTTTATTCAAATGCAAAGATGTTGACTTGTATAGCCTACAGACTTAGAAACAAAATACCGAGCTTACAAGTTGTTATGGTAGCATTATAGGTGTAAATCAAGGAATAAAATACTAACCCAATACATCCTATAAAATAGGAATGGTTATTGGCACATAAAACATAAAAATAACTAATACACTCAAAGAAATAAGAAGTGTGAAAGGATGCAAGAACGAGAATGTACTAGGAGCAAGAATAGCAAGAGTAAAAAGTGTAAAGATCATAAGATGAATCAAATGGGTTTTTTAAGGGTTTATGGGAAATTCAAAGTAACATTGAGCCTAAGCCGAAAAAAATGAATATTATATATTTTCTATAACAATTTATGGTAGTTACATTGAAGTACATGTGGTGAGTGTGTTTAATGCAAGGTTATTGAAATGATAGATGAAGTTTCTGATTTATCAATGCATAGGTGTGCATGTTAAGGAATGTAAAACATTATTTATTTTAAGATGTTCGATAAGCATCAAGAGAATACGTTTTCCAATAGAATCATGAATCATCATTCTCTTTGGGTACATTGAAAAATGAAAAGATCAAGGATAATATTAAGAAAGAGATGATTATAATGGGAATCAAAATAAAGACAACATAAAAGTGGAAATTGAAGAATGTGGGCTTAACATACATTATTGATACAATGTAGACAATTTTTGAACAATCATTGCAAATTATGTAATTTTCTTTTATTTTATTTTGGCTTAGCTACAAAAATTGGGTAGAAAAATATAAACAGGTTGATGTTCCTACTGGATAAAGATATACCCAGGAGAACACAAATTATATCTGAGCCAAGGAACTCCAAGATCACACATGTCTACTTTTCTCTCCTCTTTTCCAATGTGTAGTCTACTCCAAAACTCTTCCGATGTGATGAAACGATGCCAGCAAGGAAGCCTGCAAAGCAATTCCGACGCCCAAGCTAGTTTTAGGACAAAAGAGATAGGATAGAATAAAAATGAACATGTGTTTCTTACCTCGTGAACAATGCCTTTTATACTACTTGGGTGAGCCTAACTTCATGGGCCTAGGGTTTGCGATGTTAACTGGTTTTGAGATTTCCTTAATTGATCTTTATTAGTCTAAATCCTTCTCTTATTCTTTCATTTGCTAGTAGGGATCTGTACCGACAACCATAATTCATTATATTTTAGTAGAGGAATGCTAGCCACCTTTAGAGTCGACGTTACCTTACCCCTTGTTTGTGTTAGACAATGTCGATGTTTCCTCTTCCACTTTACTATCGTCACTTAGTAATACTGTCACTTCTCTTATTCGGACATACTGGATTCCTCTTGATTATTGCATATACTACGTTTCTTGGGCTGGAGTGTATTCGACCTTCTGGTCTGAGATATACTTGACGGTCTGAGATATTTCCACCACCCACCACGTGGAGTTGATTATGTTCAAAGAGGGGTGACAAATTGTATTTACAATATTGCAATTTAGTTTACACAATTTTCGGTCTACCTTGGTAACTTATTTTGTTGCATCTACATTTTTACACTTTATGTTTATAGTTTCTCAAACACTTTTAGTTTAATCAATCTCCATCTTCACCATTGTCGTTCATCTTGATTATTTCTCTTAACTACATTTTATCTACATTTACTCCATTCCATTTCCATTTAAAAGTAAAAATAATACTATTAGTGGAAGGAAATGCTTGAATTCCTAATTGATATTCATATGAAGAGACAATACAGTGCATTAGAAAACTTTGTAAAATTGGTCTACATTATAAACGGTTTACACATAAACTGTGTTAAGTGTGGAATGCTCAATTAAACACTAATTTAAAATAAAGAACAATTATTTGGTAGTCTTGTTAAAAAAAGTCACATCTCGATTTGGTTCACTAAAAAATTATACCAAAATCCTCCCTGTATAAGAGAGCAAAGCATTTTACATCAGTTTATTTTATTTTATTTATTTTTGGATGGGCATGAAATTAAACTGTTAGGAAGCAACGGATATTAAGCTGAATTGTAAGGGCCTGAGCACACAAACAAACGGTCCATGTAGAGAAAAGACAAGTAAGGAGAATGAGGTCTTGGACAAAGACTATATGACAGAAGGAATTATTTATTTATATATATAAATAGTTGAGCTAAGTTGAGTTGAGAAGGCGCAGTTGTTAGGAGAGAGGGGTGAGTGAGGGAAGATGTTTCCGAGAGAGAATCATAGTAACGGCTATGAGCAGGTGGGTGGCATGGGTCACACCCATTCCCACATCCACAGAGAGCGAGTCCGTCGCGGCGCTCGCAGGTCACGTGGGTCCTCTTCCTCTCACTCTCTTAGGGTTTTGGAGCAATCACAACCGCACCACCACCGACCTCCCTGCACCGATTTCGACCTGGCCTACTTCCATTCCTACGCTCACCTCGGTATCCACCAGGAGATGATCAAGGTTCCTCTTCCTCTTCTTCTCTCATTTCCTCTCTCACCAACACTCTTTCTCTCTCTATTCACTTCATGCTTTCCGATGCAGGATCGCGTGCGTACTGAAACTTACAGGGAAGCAATCATGCAGCACCAGAGTTTCATTGCGGGCAAAGTAATTCATCTCTTTACCTTTTCCCTATTTTCCACGCCACCACCATTTCCTGTCACTGCAATTTAATTCATATGTTTTCGCTTTTTTTATTTTTTATTTACTCTGCAAATGTTCATTTCTGTTTCTTCACACAACAATGTGCATTATGAATTAATAAATAGTGCTCTGCATATGTCTGTACCATCTCATGTTTTCAAGAAGATTCAAGACTACGACAGCCGCACCAGGAATGATTCTCGAATAACCCTACTCCACTAATTGAACCTTAGTTAAACCTACTAAGTAAAAGCTCTGAACTTCTATTGCCGAATCCCTGTACAGACAGGACTTTTGAAACCCTAATGCTAGTATGGTACTTACAGAAATGCAAAACTTTGGTGAGAACTGGAATTCAGCTTCTATGTAATTAGTTATAGAAAGATTGAGGGAGAGATTTCGTAGTTCAACAAAAATGTATTAGGAGTACTTCCTTGATACTTTGTCTGTGGTCCAGCACTACCAATCTTAATTCCAATAGAACGTGCAACCCTATTGATAGGAAACTGGAATCAGAGTAGTAGCATTCTTTTTAACTGGAATGCACCCCTTGCTACTAATCATGGTTTCATGCGTTACACCTGATTTCATTTAGTCACGAAGTATATCTCTGCCTTTGAAAGGAATGTGCTGACCCTTTGACCAAACTCATTTCTGGAGATGCCTTTAAAAGGCGTGTTAGGAGTTTGGGACTGTGAAGGGTTGATACACTTCCAATAAAAGAACGAAGTATATGTTGAAAGGTTGCCGGTGGAATCGCGTCTATTGCAAATCCCCAGTACTCCTCTTTCAGTTTTCTCTTGTCACTATTGTCAGGAAACGGCACTTGCAATTTAAAAATTATGCTATAAGATGATGTTGTATCAAGCTTTATACGTAAATAAATAGAAAACTCACACTTACCAAAATGGAGACAAAAGCTAACATTAATTGTCTGCTTGCGTATCTCCTAATTGTCCCTCAAACCTTGCTTATCTTTTTATTCAATTTTACTAACGGAATCAGGTTTGATGGTTACTCCCCAAACTGACCCAATCCTATACTTCCTTCTTTTTCTTTTAAATGCCTTAAATTCCCTGCTGCCCTTGCCTTTTTCATCCTAAAGAACATTTTTCTTTTTGATGAGTGGGAGGCTAGTTCCTATCCTTGCATTCAATTATCCCGTTTATAAGCCTTATTAATGGAATGGAGTACATAGTTTTTTTTTTTTTTTAATGAAGATCTACTTATCATAACTATTAAATACGCAAATACGCAGGTTCTGTTTTTCATTTTGGAATACTTTCTATACGAGATATAGTAATGATAATTGCAAAAACATTATGCATCTATTTTCTATTTAATTGTTATTACAACCATTTTTTTACAGTTTATATGATCTGTGTGCTATGCATGTAAACTCAAAATTTGTAAAATTTGCTCAAAATTAATAACTTTTATAATTAACTATAAATTTTCATGGGTGTCTTAAACAAAAGATACAAGTAAACATGAACAATAGGAAAATACAAGCTTCCTAGATTACATTTCTAGTCATCATGTAATTACATCTTTGGACTTCAAATCTGGAAATTTAAATCTCAGAAATATCCCTCCAAAAAATCTTTAATGTATTTGTTACAAGGTATTTTTAAAATAAACACTTAATGGTTGCTGGCACTGCCACAACTGTAATAACAGTCCCTTTAGCAGGCTGGGACCTCCCCTCTCTGCTACACTGCTATAGACTCTTGGCCTAGATGGAGGACCTTTTTCAACTGAGGTAGGTCAGTACATTGCTGGCCGAACCTATGTGGAGGGCTTCTTGTTGGGGATTGTGTTATTGTACATTAACACATAAATGATATTTGTGTTATATATCAAATCATTGGTATCTCATGCTGTCATTCATAATTTGCTTGTTTTGCTAAGTTCTTCTGGATTGAGGTTTCTTATGGCTTTTCGTGTCCTCCCTGCTCCTTAATCATCTGCTTTCAGGTTGTGGTTGATGTCGGATGTGGTACTGGAATCCTTTCTATATTTTGTGCTCAGGCTGGTGCAAAACGGGTATAGTCTTTCAAAATAATGTTCATGTCATTTTAGTTAATACAAATGAATTGCCATTATACATTTTTGGTGATAAATGTAGTTTTTAATGAATTGCCATTATACAAACGATTAAACTCTTATACCTTCACAGCAATAATTCAACATTTAAACTTCATGATAGATTCGGCCACAAAATTGATCGGTGTTATTGCTGTGAAGGTCATGCATGCATGTTTTAGATTGCATAATTTGGAGATACTGTATGCATCATGCACAGGTTGCTTTTAGCGCTCTATTTCTTCATTTTTTCTTTTGTATCTCAACTTCTGTTCTATATTTTTATACAGAGGAAGATCTTATGCACTTTTATCTTTGGGGTTAATAATATATACTTCTATATTCTTGGAACTTTATACCCTTGTTTAAGCTTTTAATTTGCTTGTTTCAAACATTTTTTCCATCACTAAAGCATTTGACATGCATGATATTGTGGATGTTTGTGTTGCCAGGTGTATGCAATTGATGCCAGTGACATTGCCCTGCAGGTAATTGTCAATGATCATAGTTTTCATTTGGACCCCATTTAGTTTTCTTGAGGTTGAAACTATACTCAATTTTCTATTTGTTCCTATAGCACTATTACAAAAATGGGCCTTTCTTTTGGATCTTTTTAGATACATCCATGGATTTCCTAGCCACACTATTCCTTTTCAAAAAAGCACAAAACCTAAGGGAAGCTATCTGTGTATTGGCTTCCATGCCAGATTGAGTTCTAAAGGGCTATATAACCCAATGGATGTGTGATAAGAATACAATATTTGGGCTATTGTATCATTTTTTAGTTCAATTTATACTATATTAGCATCAGTAGCTGATACTGTATATGTAATCTACAATATGTATCCATGCAACGATAACCATAATTATGACTTACGGTAGAATGAAGAGTACTCATCTATAGCTGGCCAAATTGCAACCCGACCTGTAATTCTAACTGATCCCCTTTCTCTCTGCATCATTTTTCCCGAGGTCATGAAATATATTAGTTTTTTTTTTTTAATAACTTGTCTTTGAAACACTGCAAGAATCCTTTTTAAGCCTTTTCTGTTTCCTTTACCCATAAAGCTTTTGTAATAACAGTTGTTCTTGGAGGATCATTACAAATTTTTCTTGTAGAATTACATTACTTTGTATAACATTTTGTAATACCAGCAGTTCCTCTAGTTTTGTTTAATTTCATCTTTGTTTGGTAGGCTGTAGAGAGAAAAGAGTTGAATTCTTATGATGTGTTCTGTAATTTAAAGGTTGAGATTGTGAATAAGTTGTTTAAATGTTAGTAGCACATTTTTACCTTGAGTACTTGATTTCAATTAATTACTTTCTGTTGGGAGCAGGCAAATGAGGTTGTGAAAGCCAATAACTTGTCTGATGTTGTTGTTGTATTGCATGGACGAGTCGAGGTAGGCTCCTTTGGCCATTATATGCTTTTTATTTTTATTTATTTTTTCATTAACACTATATTTTATACCATAGTTTTACCTAGTTTGCGATACTCTTCAGTGTGTGTAATGGGTGCATGCTATAGTTGTCATTCCTAGATAGCGGAGAGGAGCGGCTGACCCTGGATAGGAGATACGGGGATGACCACTATTATAATATTTTATGTGCACAAACACACACACACATGCATATATATATATATATATA
>Ga0099822_1007262_pt1 | contig 14338 bp, 8 predicted proteins | sample CowpeawhiteBW_FD_76839 | JGI IMG/M metagenome (GOLD analysis project Ga0099822, IMG submission 76839) | Root nodule microbial communities of legume samples collected from California USA - Cow pea white BW | ecosystem: Host-associated > Plants > Roots > Nodule | place: USA: California | collected...
ATAATATATAACTTAAACTTTATAAAGAGAAATGTAATTTCTTAGACTATATGTTTTTCTTTTTATTTATTATGGTTGTTAGAAGTTCTTTGTGAGATGTTTTTTTTCGGAAAAACTTTTATCTTTCCTGTTGAAGTACTCATGAGAGGTAAGTATATTTAATATCTTCTCTTTTCATTTCAATTTATTTGTTCTGTTGATAAAAAACAAAGTGAAATATGTGATTTCGCTTTATAGCATAATAATAAACGAGTTAATTATAATATTACTGTCTCAAACTACATAAGGTGAGTTTTTTTTAAGATATTGGTCAAACTAGATTATACGAGTTGTACTTGTTCAGTTAAGAGGAAGTCAACATTTTATTTACATTATAATTATCTAACTTTGGTAAAACTGTAATTGTAATATTCATTGCTATAATTTGTATTTTAATAATAAAGTTATTTGTATTGAATAATTTTATGATTGTGTTAGAATCCATGAGACACAAACTCTAACCTTGGTGAGGGCATAAGAAGGTATATTACAATCATGTTTTGGAATTCATGTACCTTGGTATAGATAAGAAGATTAAGTTAATGATCCTAAGCATAAATGATACTTAAAAAAAATATATAGGGATCTTCATGTTGAAATTTTCAATTAAGAAAGATCATAACATTAAATTGTTGCTCAAATACAAGGGTAAAAACTAAAAAAATAATAAAAAATGGAATATTATAGCTTTAAATATATTGAGAAATTTTATATTCGAGAACAATAAGTTAGAATCAAATACTTAATATAATATGAATTGATTTTTTCTTTTTTTTTATCCAAATTTTGATATATTTGTTATTTTTTTCACCACTACCGTAGTTGTTTTGGTTGCATTTTTTTAGAGTAATTACTCTTCTTTCATAAACCAAATATATACATTCAATCACGAATATTCAACAAATATTTTAAGAATGTCAAAATTTTTATATAAATTTATAAAAAAAAATTAAGATGTCAAACATATAAAAAATAAATAAAAATTGAGAGTTAAAGCCGCTGTGTCACAGTCAAGACCGCCTGTATACCCCTCTTTTATACATACTTTATTTTCTTTCATAAGTCGGGTAACATTTTATCTATTAAGAACAATGTATTAAAAAAAAATTACTTAATATTTTCAATGACCCATTATTCTATTATTAAATGTTGTTTATACCTTAAATGGATTTACATAATGTCAACGTTAATTGTCATTAGAATATGCTTTTATTCATTTAAATTTATAAAACAGAATAATGTGCAAAAGATGCACTTAACTAGAATATATATATATATATATGATTTCTTTTTAAAAGTTCATGAAATCTTCCAGAGCGTGTTTGGATGATAAATTTTCGAAAAACATGATTTAAAAAAAATATAAAATATTTCATGATTAAATAAATAGTTTGAATACTCGGTCTTAAAATGTATGGGTAACAGACCGACTACATCCTGACCCTAAGGAGAGGGAAGGAGACGCACGCGTAAGTCCAACAGACAAAGGAAAAGGGGACCAGCATGGTGCAGAGGCCGGATACAGACGAGCAGTGCGTAATGTAACATTTCGGCCGGATATTACTAATTTAAATAATTAAAATAGAAAATAAGTATAAAATCGCATTTATGATAATTCATTTTCTCAAAACGCGGAAAATTTAAAACATTTATTATACTACAATAAACCAAAATTTACAAACTATAATTGTCGATTACAAATTTCGAGTCTGGTAAGATAAATGTTTACAAAATGTTTAAAATCCATAAAATAAGAAAACATCATAAAGGTTTTTCCCCAAGCTAGCCCCTCTCCGGAATTATGCTTCACCAGCAACACCTGCAACATCATCTGCTCATGTATAACACATTAAACTATCATCCCCAAACACAAGCAAATAGGGTGAGCTGAACAAAATAAAACTGCACTACACAATATAATAAATAACCATACAATATTCCAACAATTATAATACTCCAAAGTCTCATCACATAGTATATTATTCTCTCATAACCAACCAGTTCCCTTTTCGATGCCCTAACGTCTATTGAGAAGAACAAGCAACAACCCTTACCTGTTCACCAAAACCCGGTAAGAACATTACTTTCCTTAGGACTGACAAGCAACCACCCTTGCCTGGTCACCAAAACTCGGCAAGAGCACAACCCTTACATGTTCACCAAAACTCGGTAAGAGCGTTGCTTTTCCTAAGATTCACAAGCCATAATCCTTAATCCTCGACTTCCAAATCTTCCTATGGACGCCTCTTGATTCTACACCATTTGATGATTACATTGATCGATCTTTGCTGCCACGAGTGTCTACTCACCCTCCAACTACATGCCACCACCTAATAGTCCACACGCGGGAATAAATTTGCCACGGCCAAGATCCGCGACACCAAGTGGTGTTCCCCAATACGAACCACATTTGTATTTGTCCCAAGACTACCAACATCGTCGGATAACATCGAGGAGGACAATCTTTTAGAACCCATCCATACGAACCACGATCTCGCACACTCCACTGGACTTCCAAAACCACTAGGCTACAACCTAAAGCGGCCACGTGTTACCCCAATACAAGTTGCACTCGTAACTGGGCCCCAACAAAGCATCGCATCAAGACATCCATCCAAAATTGTGTAGAATCCCTCGCGTAATCCATCACGGCATCCAAAAATGCCTAGCACAACATCCATGTCGCTAGGTTAACTCACGTTCTAGACCACCTGACAGAACACTTGGCGTTGTCGGGCGCCAACCCACTAGATTTTGGTCCAAGTCCAATTCTACAACAAACTGCCTGGCGGGACTGTAACATCTCGCCCGGATATTACGAATTTTAAATAATAAAATAAAAATGTAATAATAATACTTCATTTATTATAAATCATTTTCCCAAAATCGCGGGAATTTAAAACTTTATTACATTGATAAAACCAACTTAAATCCAATTTTTATAAACACAATACATTATCCAAATCAGTCTCATTATAAAGCCAAGTTCTATAATTCTAATGACTACAAGAAATCCTTAAAACTCACAAAATGATGAAACACTACCACAAAGTTTCCCAACTAGCCCATGCTCCGGATCTACGCTCCACCAGAACCACCTGCAGCGTCATCTGCTCCCGTGTACCGCGTACACGATCATTGCCAAACACAGGCAGATAGGGTGAGCTAAAGGAATATAAACATATGCAACAATTTATATAACAAAACACACACATTAAAGGAACTTCATCCTTTGGTCTCATCACACATGGCCACCACCATGTAATCATGTTCTACGTCTTTGGTTGATAATCTCAAGTTATCGTTGTTGTCCAACCTACAAGCCACCACTTGTAGAACACATGCGGGAACACTCACTATTTCGTGCCATAACTCAAAGAATGCTCGTGTTACCCTTCATCCTGAGCCACAACTCTAGGAATACTCCAGCATCTGACCCTCGAGATATCGCCCAAAGCCTCGTAGACCATGCACATCCAAAGCAAGCAAAACATAATGTATGCTTCATCAAAAATCGCCTGGCGCTCCACACGAGGTGCCAAGCATAAAAGGCTTTCAGATCGCCTGGCGGGGGACACGTGCCGCCAGGCGCCAAACATCTCTGATGCTACTGTTTCTACAAGTAATGCCTGGCGGGAAAACCCTTATCGCCAAGAGCTACACGCTTCAATTCTCTACTGGTTTTGTAGCTATCACTTATGGTGAAACACCACCGCCAAACGCTACACCATTACTTGTGCAGTACTGGTTTTTAAGCACCTAAAACAAAGTAAAATCAATCCATTCACATTTCATATAAATATTCCTCCTTTAATTCCATGCTAGCATTCAATTATAAATTATGAATAACGCATGCTCAAATAAATATAAGCACCAATACTCTAACAATTTAAGCACATGATCCTATGCACCAATACAAATTAATATTGACACACACACATTCACCAATAACCAATTCTCCACATGTGACTAACCCAAAGGAACATTCAAATTGATAGAGACTTACCACATAACCCAATCATGCTTCATTCATGTATTTTAAAGACTCTAAAATCAGCAATATTGAGTAACATATATCTCTAGCTACTGACCTCCAAATCAAATTTTATCCACCGTTTAAAGTGAAGAACTACATGTTATGGACCACCTATCAAAATTTCACCTAAATCGGACGGTTAACGGATCGGGAAATGTAGTTTTACGAAAACTGCGCAAACCAGAAAAAAATAGTGACGTCTAGCGCCCAGCAATCAGGAACCTTGTGCCTGGTGATACAAAGCCAACGGCGGGTGGTTCTTGCTCTGCGAAAATACGAAAAACAACATTTTTTGTGAATCAGAGCACCACTCGCATCTCTGGTATGGCGCCTGGCGGCCAATTGCGTGCCACTAGGCGATTCCTGTAGTTCCAGGAATCCAACAACACTTCCCTTCGTGCGAACCTCAACCAACCCAACCATCCCGATTTCCTTCAATTTTGACTCAATATTCACCACTCAAAGATTTAGGATCACAATTCATCCAATAAATTTGTAGTTCATTACGCAATTTGCTTTACAATTTTCGAAACACCCAATTCCTCAACCCCAACATTCATTCATAGCCAATCTCATTTGATTCCCTCGCACTACAGTTATTCCCTTCCTTTTGGTCCAACTGTTGTTAAAACACCTTTTCCACCGAACCAAAGCAACCCAAAACATGCAGAACCTGAAAATCGAACCAAAACGAAAAGCGTCGTTTGGCGGGTGTTCTTCACCGATAGTTAATGATCAACCCAGGAAACTGGGTGGCGTAGCTTGCGTCGCCTAACGACACTAAGCTCACCACCATGCGGTTCCTATCAGGAACCCAAAAAAATAGGAAAAAATTGCATGTGTCACTTGGCAATAAGAAATAATGCATATTCATTTCATACAATAGCCATTAACCAATTACAAATGAAATTACGAGTTCAGCACCCCTAAACTGGCTTTCCTTGCTAAACTTGAAAGTTTTTGACTCCTTTTTTGATCAAAAATGGCTTCTCTTTAGTTCTCCCACTATTAAGCTCCAATCCAGCACTCAAACCTCACGTTTCACTCTGGATTATCTCTCCCTATTGTGCAGGATAATGGTAGAATCAACTAAACCCTATTTCTTACCTCTAATTGGGCTTTTAATTAGGACATAATGGTGATTAATTAGCCAAAACGAAAAATGGGTTTAATGGTGATGGTAATTGCTATTCAAGGCCATTATTGAGTTGTTTTTCAGCCCCTCTTAGGGGCTCCATTGTCAGCTAGGGTTTTCTCTGCCCTTTCGTATTCATACTAAAGGTATTTTTAGCAAAAAGAGAGTTTAAGGTGAGTCTACCAAGATTTGAACCCACCACCGTGCCAATGTCCAAACCAATGCACAACCATTTAACCAACTCATGTTTCGTGATACTTCACATAATTCTATAAAGTACTCTCAACTTTTTGAGTTAGTACTTTTCCATGTCATACATGTCAGAACTAAATGCCATAAATGCTCCCACTAACTGCATTGATTAATTATTTATTTATTTAATTAATTAAATTTCACGGGTCTTACACGGACCACTTCTGTCGCCAAGCGCTAACTCTCTGGTTTTACTCTGGAGTTCATTTTGTAGCCTATCTCATGGTGGTTTACACCGTTCCGCCAGATGTCACACCAATAATTAATAATTTACTGGTATTTGACACTATATAATAGGTTCCAATGAATCTATCTACACAGGACACTCAATTCACGCAAAATACGCATCCATGACAAGTAAATACACTTTTATATCATTAAGTTGAACTCAACTACACAATATCACATGGTCATACATCAAAAACAACCATATTCTTGCTTTTATACATATCGGAGAATCATAATAAATCCACATAAAACCATCAAAGCAAAGTGTTATACCTAACACACAATTATGGATAATTAAACAATATACAAATCAGGAAGAACACATAATCATTGCCCCAAAATATCTCACGGAAAATAAAATAGTAATAATGATAATAATATAAAAAACAACAAAAAATAATAATCATGATAATAATAATAATAATAATAAAACAAAACAATAAAAAAAAATAATGAAAATAATAATAAAATAAAATGAAATAATAGTAATAAAACAATAATACTAATAAGATAAAATAGTAATAATAATAAAATAAAGCAATAATAATAAATAAAAAAGATTAAAAAAAATCATAAATAAAATAAAACAATGATAGTAATAATAATAATAAGAAAATAATAGTAAAATAAAATAGTAATATTAATAAAAATAATTATAAAATAAACTAAAATAAAAATAATAATAATAAAAGTAATAAAAAATAGTAATAATAATAATAATACAAATAATAATAATAATAATAATACTAATAAAACGAAATTTTAAAAAATAATAATAATGAAATAAAATGAAATAATAATAATAAACTAATATTAATAAAATAAAATAATAATAATGATAAAATAAAATAATAATAAAAATAAAACAACAATAATTATAATAAAATCATCAATAAAACCAAATAATCACAATGATAACAAATATAATAAAATAATTGTAAAATTAAATTAAATAATAATACTAATAAAAATAATTATTATAAAATAAAATAAAAATAAAAATGAAATTAATAATAATAATAATAGTAATAGTAATAAAAATAATATAAATAATAATAATAATAAATGAAACTATAAAAAAAATAATAATTAAAATCGAAAGGCTTATACAGGCATGACACCTGAGAAGATTTGTCAAACGGGAGGAAGGAGAATTCTCTTCCAAAGCAGAGTGAGAAGGGCGATACGAGTAGCAACCACGAAGAACGTCAAGGTACCAAGAGAGGCGAGAAGAAGGCACTAGAATGAGGGTTTAGCCCAAGAAAGATGATGAGTAGGATGTGAGGTAGAAGCCACTAAGAGGGGTGATCAACTATATATCAGGAGGTATCGCAGGAGACGAAGCCATTATATCGCAGGAGGTATCAATGTCGTATATACATGTCCCCGACAGCACATGCCACTCATCACATTCCGTGACGATGATTTCCAAGCTATTGACCATCAACACAATGACCCAATGGTGACCTCAGTAAAGATTGAAGACTTTATAGTAAGAAAAACCTTGGTGGACCAGCATAATTCGATGGATATCCTATACTAGGACACTTTCAAAAAGTTAAGAATTTCGGAGGCAGAAATCCAGCAATACTCAGAGCGAATGAATACAAAGGGCTACATTGATTTATTCACCAAATTTGGAGCAGGGAGAACAACGTTGTTGAAAGGGGGAGCTACTTCAACCTAAATGAAGATAGTTTTGATGATGTTTAACAATGTAGAATTAATCATGTTTAAGTTAGGCTGTCAATATGAGATTATCACATGTAACACAAGCCTGCACTAAGTTGTAATTGACCATCACACTCTTACTTGTGCAGTCATAAATTGATTAGTCATTTAACTAATGGATTAGTTGAGGGAACTGCACTAAGACAGTGTAAATACCCTCACGATAATCAATTAGGTAAATTCCTAATCCATTAATGACAACAAAGAACTTTGTATAAAAGCTGTTTTCAAAATCAGTTTCAAGTGTGGAAAAGTTACAAATCACTGAAGAGCATTCTGAGAAACTGCCTTCTGAGATTCATAGAGTTCTCAAGCATTCCTAAAGATCATTCAAGTGAGGATTCAAGGAGATTGAGGGTTGATTCAACCTTGATGGGTCTAGCTTGAATCTAGGAGCAAATTCAAAAATTTGCACTACAATAGGTGTATTCGTTTCTTGATTCCTTCTGATTGTATTTCTGAATATTGTTGTTTCACTGTGTGAGGTGAAGGCCTAGGTGCAATTGTGTAGAGGCATTGTTCCTAGGGGGAGTTCTTGATTGGTAGATCAAGATCCTTGTTTTTAGGTTCTAGGATTATATAGATGTTCTTGTAATTCTTGGAACTTAATTGAGGTAGTGGAATCCTCCTATGTGGGTTTACTTAGGAGAAGACTGGACATAGATTCATCTTGAATCAAACCAGTATAAACCTTTGTGTCTTGATTCTTTCTCTTCTCTTACAATCTTTCTTGATTACTTTTAAACAGTCCATTAACACAGAACTGCAAAATTGATTAATTGGATTATAAGACTTAAAGATACTTTCAAGATTCAACCTAACCAAGTGAAAGACTCATTAATCAATTTGGATTATTAGACAAATCTGATTTAACAAACGTTAATGATAAAAATTTGATACCTTATTGTTTACACTCATATCTCTTATAATATTTTGCTAGGGAGACCTTCTTTGAACATGCTTTGTGTGATGATATTCACATATCACCTAACTATGAAATTTTTGTCAACTTCGGGAGACATAATCATTGTACATGTAGACCAACCAATTGCGCGCAAATGCTACGCAAACATCTTGAGAGAAAGACCCATACACCAAGGAAAGAGCCCAACGTCGCTACGATACCAAAATCAAACCCAAGTCTTTTCACTAGGTAAATCTAGTGTGGCGAATAGTAAGTGCTGCCCGGAAACACTAGAGGAAATTCTCGGCCAACTAGGAAGGGTCACTACGTGTCAAGGAAGATGTGGGTAAGTGCACATACAGATTGGAACACTTGTCAAGTGTTCTTATTCCAGCAACCTAGAACGCCTCAGATCTAGTTAATTTTCAGACTTCTTACGAACGATTTGTGGGTTGGTCAAGAAGAATTTTGGTCAAAAAGGTTTTAAATTGACGCATTTTCATCGCTAAAGCACACACGCATTTAAGTTAAGTTAATCAATCAAATACTTTTTTAGTATTTTCTCTATGGGAAAGAAGCTTTATCAAACTAGATGATCCCCAATATTTGTATCAATGGGAAAGGAAGCTTCATCGTTCTAGATGATCCCCCACATTGATAAAATAAATATGACACAATATGATCATCCTAGATGATCCCCCACATAGATAAATTAAAGGCTGACTTACTGACCTAGGAAGACAGGAGGCCGACCACATCTTAGCCAGGATTGTCGGGCACATCTCAGGCAAGACACATGTTGGCAGCGTCACGACCACATGATCTTGTTTCAATCTGCAAATCAATACTATGTCATCTATAATATTATATTTTTTACGAATGACAGCTATGGTAGTGGACTTGCCAACCCTAGACAAAGGGAGTTTCACTCGAGGATCTACCCACTCATACCTCGGATGGTGCAGGGACGAAAGCTCCTCCGCACCAAAACGATATCACTATATTATGCCTATTGGAAGGATAATAAGCAGAAGAGGATGACATATCTAGAGTAGTGTGATGCAGGATACACTCGACTAAAGGCTGGCACATTTCTTAAGTTAATCCTTTACTCCAACATCAAGACCCCACCCATATTTATAGTGGACTACCTTTGCAACGATAGGCATCCTTGACAAAGTGGGATTTAACTCCATCTAATGTCGGGACACTTCCTTTAAAAATCCTACCTACAACATCCCATCATTATGACAAATTAGCATCAAATGGCAAGCCGAGTCAATACCTTTTTCAACGCATCTTCACACATCTCACTAGATATTAATGGCAGCAACATCTCGACCAACCACACTCTTGTTTCACTTCGTTCACTACGAGACTTGGGGGGAAAAGGTTGGTGTATAGGTAATAGGTCGACCATATCCCGACCCTTCTGTACGTGAAAAGGACAACCACATCCAAGCCCTAGGGAGAGGGAAGGAGACGCATGCACAAATCCAACAAGCAAAGGAAAAGAGGCCAACATGGTGTAGAGATCAAGTACATCTCAGCCCACCGCCTGGTCGGGTATATCCCGATCCAATAATGGCCAGTTGAGTAAGGACGATGATGTACAGACGAGCAACACGTAATCCCACTAAATATGAAAAGAATTGATCATTGACAAGATACATACGAGAAATTTTAGTCAATAAGGAAAAAAGTTGAGTTACATACAAGCAATCTAAGTCAATAAGAAAAGAATTTATCATTGACAAGGTACAGATGAACATTTTCAATCCATAAGAAAAGAACTTACAAATGCAATCTTAATCAAAAAGAAAAAAGTTAATCCTTAATGCGAACGACCCACAAATAATAATATGTTTGCCAAGTGAACAATACAAATTAGGGTTTAGTGCCTACAAAGAGGTATGCTATTCTCACTTTACTACATACGCCTCATATCAAATCACTTTTTGAGTTGAGCATCAAAGTGCTTGCATCTTTTAATGTTCTTATATCATAAAGCTTGCACAAATCTATGTGAAAAGAAAAATATATTTATTACTTACATACAACCGGTACTCTTGCCATTTTTAAGTTCAAAGAAGGGGACCCCACAAAGATCTACCTCGGCTCACTAACTAGTCTATCCAACAGTCCACTATTTAATCTTGTTGGGGTTTATCTCTTTTAATCCACAAAAAACTCCTATATACCAAACTTTGCATCTTTCATTGAAAATTGCGTTCGGAAAATAAGAAGAATGAACATAAGGATGACTAGGCATCGACCCAGATAGTCGTTTTGAGTAAAGCTGAGAGGGTCCTTGGACTAGTTTCTCATGTACATAATAAGAAGGCTCCTTCTATTTAGTCTATAAGGGCCGTTTTTCCTGCCTACATATTCCTATGTGTGAAAACAAGTATATGAACAAAACATGAAGATTGGGTTGGTGTTCAACATTACTGTACACAGTAATGACAATATAAATAAAGTTCGCGACCCTATATAGGTAAGGAGGGGCAGTATGGGAGGTATTGCCTTTAGGCCCAATAGACAGAATTTGGCCTAAACATCTTTCATGGAAGGTTTTCGAATCAATACAGTTAGGACTGTCTGTTTGCAGATGCAGATGAATAAACTCTTTTTTTCTTTTTTGCGTTGTAAGATCAGGGGAAATGAAGTTGTGTATCCAAGCTTATTCGAAAGAAATAGGTAGCTTGTAACTTGCCACGAGGTGATAGCTAGATTGATGCTATCAAATATTGACTATCTGATTGCTCGGTTCACATTCCTCTTTCATATATACAATTTAAATCGAATCCCTAACAGAAAGAATGAAATGTTGGACCTGCATTGGTATTCATTACTATGACTATCGACAGGAGATCTAGATCCCAGAAATGCTATTCATTACTATGATATCTGCTATTCCCAAAACTTGACCGGGCAAAGAACATAGGCTGACGTTTCGCCTTGAGTTGAAAACTGCTTCACTAGGCCGGTCTGATTAGAGATCGAAGAGCTTTTATAACTCAGGAACTAGAAAGCGAAGAGGAAATCTTACTTCTACCTTAGATGCAGATCCAATAAGTCAAGTCAATAGTTCAAACTAAACATAACAAAAGGGAAAATATACTTATGAATCGACCAGATCCATTTTTGGTGTGAACTAAAACCGAACCTATCAACTCAAGTATAGAACCAAACGAGTCTTGCTATAGAATTGATAGCGTTTCAAAGAAAAACGGAGGCCTGAAGAAGACTAATAATCTAATCCAATTCGTGTTTGTGCATTTAACCTTGTTTTAGAAGCTTTCTTTGACGTGATATTGAGAGAATGGAATATAGGGCTTTACCAAACTTATGAATAGAAATACAAAGCACGATTAAACGGTGCAAGCATCGAGAATCAGTCAACTCCTTCCTATGCCTCAAGCCAACGCTACTTCTTTTGTTTGCGACGTGTCAGTATTGTATCAATTCAAATAATTAAACCATTTTTAGAAAGACTCAAAATTTGTTGATCCGTTCAACACCGTTGATACTAAAGTTGCTTCTATTAACGAGGAACAGAGACCACACCGATAACACCATCTTATCCCCTTGGAAGAGGGTTGGTTGACGATTCCTACTACGTACTAGATGGAAAGGGGTGAAAGATTCCTACTTTAACTGGCTAACAATTTAGCAGGCTAACCAATTCCAATTCATCTTCTGGGTTCCCGCCTGGCCGATTGAGCCGACGAGATTCAAGAACAATATATCCAATCGTGATCGTTGTTCAACGACGAATTCTTCGTCTATTTGTGAATGAATAATTGTTCATTCACTATTTTCTAACTATTGGATCAACTACCAGGGCCTTTAATAACCTTTTAACGACGCGGGTTAATTCCCAAAAAGCTAAAGCTAAAAAAGCGCAGTGCTATCATAAATGAAAAGAGGAAGCGAAGTGACCTTGAGTAAGAAGCTAAGGGGGCATGATGGTGATAAGAGGGATTTCTTTCATCTTCGTCTACGCAGTAAGGGATATCGATTACTGATCGTAAGGGACGGGATAACTGGTTCAGCGGCAGATCCTAATTAACTTTCTGGGGACTCCGTAACTCATTGCTTCCACTCTTTCCAAAGCTTGTGGGTTCTCTGCTATAAAGAGACTAGTCTATTTATCATTTAACGGATTGCAGAGCGTAGAAGCATTAATTACTGGGATATCGAGGAGTTCCTCTCCAACTACCGGAACTTACACCGAAACATGAGATATTGTACAAGTACAAGTACACAGAATACATCCGCTACAGTGGAAACAATGGCATCTGTAGCTTCACACCTTTCTTTTTGAATGGGGCATCAACAGTAAGAAAGTCAGTAGTAATGGTACCATCTCTAGTTCTTTACTGATCATGTATGTTTTCTGCAGCAAAGGACGGAAAGAAGTAGACGAGTAGTAATATACCCGGATAGGCAAGGGTGGATGAATGAGTAACCATCTTATACATCTACAAGTTGATTAAAAAATTCACTGCAACATAAAAGAAAAGAAGGAATAGCGGGTCGGCAAAACAGCTAAATCCTTTTAACGGGTCCCGCTTTCACTGAATTGCTTCTTTTACTAGCTGAGCTAGAGGATGCCATGCCTATTTATTTTGTTAGACACCGAAGTGAATAACTAACTGGCTTAACAGTCTGTCCCACAAATAGAAGCAAGTTGATTTTACTAATAAGTAAGCTTGGTGTCACTGGTACTGATCAGATCGGGTAACCATACCTTTACCTGTTTTCAGGGTATCCATCAACCAAATCCATCAAAGTGTGTGAAGTAAAGATTTAATTACATCATCAGAAAGGAAAATTCAATCTCATCCACAGCAGTATTCTGCTGTGTAGGAAGGTGTCCTAAGATTTTTCCAATTTCATCACATGATGTAACAAAAACCGACAAAACAGCGTTTCAACAACCCAAAATACAAATTATTATGCGATGCATATGCATCCTCCTCCAACTGAGATTAGAAGTGATCGAAAAGAATCTACACAGAGATACACTTGTGCAATAACCATACCATATTAGGTCAAAATGTCAAAATGTAGGAGTAGAAATGTATGTATTAAGAGACGGGCAAAAACATCCTCAAAACTGGTTTTAAGGTGGCAAGACAACAGATGATTGTAAAGAGTAATGGCACCGATGAAACTGTGCAAGCATGCTTGCTTCAAAAAATATGCAGATTCAGAAGCATTTAATTATTTTTACCATCACTCGTAATTACTCAGATCAAGTGTTGGATTATATATTTAGCTTCATCCTAATCTACAAATATTCAAAATTCAAATCAAGATAGATCTCAAACCAAGAAAGCAAAAAATTATAGACATAAAATCAATAGATGGAAAATGACAAGAATAACCCTCAAATTATGAACACCAAAAAAGGGGATTTAGTTCCCCGACGTCCAAATGCAGCATCAAATTGCAACTATGGATAGCGAGGGGAACACGCATTTCGGCTTAAATTAAACAACGCAAAACACTTAAAACAAGTGCAAGCGAAAATCTCAAAGAAAATTAAAGCCTTCCAAGATTAACACCCAATTGAAACACGAATAAAGAGCAATACACATAAAAACCGAAACACACTGATTCTACACACGAAAAACTCTAACCCCTAACCAAACGTAAAATCATTAAAAAAGAAACTGGTAGCAAAAAATAAACAACTCAGTCCCTTAGATGTTCAATAATGTTTGCGATCATAGCCGCAAATCATTACAGGTCTGTAGACTCATCACAGTTGAAAATATTGCAACCGAGGTTATCCAATCGACAAAAAAAAAAACAGACCCACAATAAAAAACCAAACCTTTGGTAGAAAAATGAATTTAGTTGCTCTGTTTGCTCCCAAAACCAATGGATTGTGGAAAAGATATTAAAGAACAACACAAATAACTATTGCTTCAAGGGAACGAGTCGAATGGGAATGGAAGTAATCCGCACCGACCAGATAAAGAAGCCTACGCTGGATTTG
>Ga0099822_1007268_pt1 | contig 14327 bp, 4 predicted proteins | sample CowpeawhiteBW_FD_76839 | JGI IMG/M metagenome (GOLD analysis project Ga0099822, IMG submission 76839) | Root nodule microbial communities of legume samples collected from California USA - Cow pea white BW | ecosystem: Host-associated > Plants > Roots > Nodule | place: USA: California | collected...
CTTTTTCAATTGTGTATGGAGATGTACATATCCCTACCATAATACTCGTCCCGCCGTGTCTCCATCTCTTTTTAAATTATATATATATATATATATATATATATATATTACATTTTTTTCTAATTATTTGGTTTATCATGAAACTCATTCGCATATCTAATTCTCATCTTATTATAACCTTTATGTAATTATATTTAAAATGATGATGTCAATTAAAAAAAATTTATGTCTCACATTTGTATATTTCTATTATTTTTGATATTTTTATTTATTGTATTTCAAATGAGAATGTTTAATACTCTAAACTTAAGTGTTTAACAATATAAACATTTCATTTACTAGGTAATATAAAAAAATACTTATTATTATTAAAAAAAAAATTCATTTGAAGAACTCTTTTATTTCGCTAAAACAAATTTTTATTTATTTTTCAACTATTGAGTATATATATTGATATTTGAAAGGTTTTCTCAAATCTCTACGGTATTTTTCATCTTATCATACCCTTAATTATATATTTATTTATTTATTTTGTGCAATTTCTTTCAATAGACTCTTAAATTGTTCATAAGACTCACATTTGTTAGTTGTTGAATATTTTTATTTGTTGTTTATTTTCATCATGTAGAATACTATTTCAATATATTTTATCTAATTTATTTTTTATTTTCTAACTCATTATCAATCATACTATAATTTTTTCACTATAATTGTATAAATAACTTTTATTTACTACAATATAAAAATTTAATGTAATTGCCATGGATATTTTTTTATCACCATCAAACAAAGTTAAAAAAAATACAAGATCTATGTTAAATTTTTCTTATGATGTTTATTATTTATTCTTTGCGTCATTTTAATCAAGTGATGTATTATAACTTTTATTAGTGTATAAAAAAAGATTCATTAGAATTTAAAAAATTAAAATAAACAAACATTTAAAATATATTTTAATTTTAATATTTGTTTTCCTTTTATATATTTTTTAAAATATTTTTAAATTATATCAACTAGGTTTCATTAATGTTTGGAAATTTAATAAATGTTTTGGTTCTTATGAAATTTTGTTGGTATTCTAATCTAAAATGTAAACAATTATTATTTATTTTAAAGTATTTGACATCAGAGAAACAATCATTCTTATAATATTGAATATTTGATAATATTATGTTTCTTTTACCATAATTTTTATTATTTTATAAAAATTAATTAAAATTAACATTGGAGCAGTAAGAAAACGGGTACATGTATGGGTGTGAGATTATATCTGTTACCCAGTGGTGATGAAGATGAGACAAAAGTTTAATACTCGTTGGATTTGGGTATGGAGATGATGATGAATTTTTTCAATGTGTATGAGATAGCGAAACTCGTCCCTGCCCGTCTCATTATCATCACTACTCATATTACAATATACATTCTTTTTACAATTTCATTAAAATGATATATTTCATTTGAAAAAAAAAATACAAAACTCAATTTTATAAAATCAAATAGATTATAGACATACATTTGATTATTTATATGTTTTTAATATTATTTATTAATTATTTTTTTTCACATAAAAATATCTTAATTTCAAATAACCAATTGTCTAAACTTTTACCATACATTATTTTGATATTAAATTATTGATAATATCATACTTTTTATTATATTTAATTAATATTTAAAATAATAAAATTTACTGATATGTATTCTATCCAATGAAAATAAACACAAAACAAAAAATTAATAGGCACTAAATATGAAAATAAAATAGAAATAAACTTTTACTTTAGAAATATAAATAAATAAGATAATCAAAGTCATAGCTTCCACTAAATTATTATCCTTAATTGAAAATAATCCATAAATTCAAACTATATTTGATTCAGAGATTCACAAACATTTCCATGAATCTTGATACCTAATTAATAGTTTTCATATCAAAGTAATAAAATTAAAAACACTTTTATGTTTTGATGGTATAAAAATCAATTAAATATTTTCTGTTTTTCCAACAAAATCTTATTGATTTTACATACTTAAAAAATTGAACTATGAAAACAAGATTTTAAAACGAACGTGTATTAAGAGTTATGATAGTAATTTAAGTGTAGCATATTTTGTTTTATCCAGAATTTCAAGTGAGGAAAAACGAACATGTTTTTCATACACAGACAGTGAATAACAACAGTTGAAGTTAAATAAAATAAGTAATCCGTTTGACAAAAAAAAAAAAAATGATTAAGAAGAAGAAGGAGAAGAAAAGGCATGGGGGAAACACAGGTCAGAGAACTGAGAAGAAGGAAAAGAACAGCAAAGGCACCCACCTGACCTAACATAACCAAACAAACCCCTCACCCCAATTCGCGTTTTCCTCTTCTCTCCTTTCTTCTGGTACGTTCCTTTTCCTTCCGATTCCAACTTCTTTCTATCGCTCTCCCTCCATTTTACACATTTCATTTCATGCTCTGTTCATTTTTCTTTTCATCAATGTTACACACTCATTCGTTAATTGATTCCTTTTTTTTACTTTAATTTTGCCTTTGACTGCTTTTTTCGCTGCTTGTGTATCCAATAATAATTTAGTTTTTCAATTATACTCTATCGTTGGTTCGAGTGAACCTACCTACCTACCTACCTACCGTTGAATTTTATCGCCTCTGCTCTTCTTTTTTGATCAGCCGTTTCCTTTAAGGGTGGGATAATAATTCCATTGAAGGCGTTTTTGATGTTTTTTTTTTGTTTGAATTTTCAGGATTTCTCTCTGAGTTCACCTTCTCCGAATCGGCTTTAGTCTTCTTCATTCACCGCGAAATTCATTGTAGCGGATCTGACTTGGGTTTTGGGCGGTCTGCAGACACTGCATGCGTATGGGGTAGGTTTCCTGAATGTGACCAAAGATATTTATTTTCCTTTTTAACGTTTCTTCTATTTTATCACTTTATGGGTATTGAAGCGAATTATATGACTCGGCTGATTATTTACTCTGCGGTGATATCTGAGAATATTCTTTTAATTTTTTTCTTTAGTGATTATTGATTTGGTTGTCTTGAAAGTTTGAGTAAGGGGCTAAGCTTATCTATGAAATTAAATAATCGGTGAATCGGTTTATATGTCCTTTTTCTCTCCTTTGACGTAGAAACAGAAGTGAAACAAAAACCATAATAATTTAACACTAGTCTTAATTTTCTGAATAGAAGTGGTTGGAATGCTCGCAGTAAGTGGAGGAGAAAAAACAGGGTATTTCTCTGTTTGCTGAAAACAAAAGAGTGCACGTAGTGTTTGGAAGTTTGTCAAAATTCTTAACTTCCCTTCTGTTTAAAAGACCATCCTGTTTAGATAACTAATGATTTGAAGTCATGGTTAAGGACCAAATTATGCAATATATACTTGAAGGGGAATACTTCGATGTTCTGTATAATTTTCATTTAGCCTTCGTGAGTGCCTTTTAGGAAAAAAAAAGAAGAAAAACTTTACCATTGATTGGATGTTGTTTATCTTTTTTTTCACTATATATCTCTTTCAATCCTCTGGTATGCACATAATGTTAAGTACTGGGATGATTCGCTTTTCAATATAATGGCATATATGAATACGCGCTAATTCACACATAATGCGGTCAACATGTTCACATCATTCGTGAAAATAAATTTCTGGTAGAAGCTGCCAATTTCATTGCATCCAATTATATTATTCCACACTGCAGGGTGCTGTTGTTGATCGTGCATACCTCCAACCTATATAATATATACATTACACGTATAATAATACATAGTGAATATTGTTCGCCCAGTCTTAAAACACCTTTGTGGTATGTATGTGTTAGGCCACACAAAAAATACCAAAAAGTTTTCTAGGGCATATTCTCTCTATATCTTGCTATGTGACGTTACATATATGAAAAGGATTTATCGAGTGAGAATAATTGTTATTGTAAAAGTATTAAAGTTTGAATTTATATTTATAATCAACTTCTTCACAATAAAAAATGTCCTCATTTAAGACTCTCCTTTATATGTATACATACACAAATCTTATCCAGCTAGATACAAGTTCTGCCAGCAAAGCATATGAGAACTAAACCAGTAAACTCTAATCTGATGTTTTGTAAGACAAGCCATGTATACATGTAAAAGAAATTAAGATGAGAATACCAGCAGAGAATTGTACCTTGGAATAGAGAAACTGGAGACTTTGAAGTTTGAACAAAGAGAGATCTAGCCTTAACTATAAAGGAATTGAAAATTTTATATGCTTGAGTTATAATATTTTTTTCTTGTTGAACCTGCTGCAGGAAGAAATTCTACCCATTCGGTTGAGACTCCTGGATATCTGTTTGGAATTAAACTTATCACACTCACTTTGGTCATAATGTGGCCCATATATTTGCTATTCAACAAGATTCTCAAGACTGGAGATGAGAGAGAACTAAGACGAGATCATTTGAATGCGATAGATCCATACCTCTTTCAGCAGCCATCATGTAACATAGATTCCCATCCTCCCTCCTTGCTCTGTTCACACTTCCCTGAAGTAAGAGCATGTGTTTGTGGCTGAAAACTTATTCTCTACTTTTCTACCAGAAAAAATATTATTTACTTAAAGTTTATCTAATTATGCTATAGGTACCGCATGTAAACCAAATTTATACATGGGATTGTGGCCTTGCTTGTGTCTTGATGGTTTTGAAAACTATTGGTGTCAACAACTACGATATTCAAGCACTGGCTGAACTATGCTGCACGAATAGGTCTTTTCCTTTATAAAAGTTTAAAATCGTAGTTACTCTGTCATATGAAATTCTTGAAGATCCTAGACTATATATGCATGGCTATTTAGAACTCAACTAAGAAGGAAACATAGGTCTAATGGAAGGTATAGACTAATTAAGAGCTTTATAATTGGAAAAAAATCCATAGGTCTAATGTTTAATGGTCGTGGTTCCACTAGATGTGGTGTCTGGTCCGTTATCCGTCGTGATTCCTTGCTTAGTTCGTTGAATGTGGAGTTCCCTGGTGTTTTGGGCTTGCATAACCAATAGGTTTTATGATACTTGGGAAATACATATTTTCTCCTTATGTGTGCGTGTGTTCAGATTAAAATCTTTCAGTTGCTAGTGAACATACTAAACCAGATTCATTGGAATAAAATAATTGAAGTATTGATAAACAACTCATATCAATAAAATATTTACTCCATGTGATATTTTGAATTCGAAAGTCAGATCAAAAGTTTACTTCAGAATTCATGCTATTGTAAATAAACCATGAAATGGCAAATATTCCTTACCCTATCAGTTAGCATTTCAGAAAGCCACTTGGAAGATGGTCATATGTATTCATAGATTTTCAAATGAATATGAAATGTGGTAGTTCAATATGAGAATTTATGATGAACTTCTGACTAGACTCACTGTTTACTTCTGTTTTGCAGCATTTGGACTGTTGATTTGGCATATTTATTACAGAGATTTTCTGTCACTTTTTCCTACTTCACGGTGACCTTTGGTGCAAATCCAAACTATTGTGTTGAATCATTTTACAAGGTGATTAACTGTCATGCCAAAATAGTTACCATCACTTTATTTTTAATTGGTATTAGTAAACCCTGAATGCAGTCATCAGGAGACTTTTGAAACATCAATTTGGTCATGAAATCATGGTTTTTGGTCATCAAACAGTAACTTGGGTTTGTGATGCTGCAAAACTATGTTTTGAAGTCTGAAGAGTATATAGATGTAATAATTTTTAGAAGAGAAAATTCAATTTCAATAATGTTGAGGACTTAAATGGGTATTTGACTCAAGTGTTTGCTCGTGTGTCTAGTTGAAGAAATTGAAGATATAATTTTTTTGTTTGATGTTTGATAAGCAAGTTGTGAATATATAACTTCAGTGAGACTGGTCAAGATATGAATTTGAGAAATATTGGTATCAGAATATTTTATTCAAGAGGACATTTTATTGGCATGGGGTTAGGTGATTCACCAGTGTTAGCAGAAAAGTTTTGCCCAAAATGTACCAAAGCTTTGCTCAATGTTTTATTGATAATCATGAATTCATGATTTGGTAGGATGGGTGCCATTTTATAGGTTATGGCATGTCCATATTATGATTGCCAATTTTTAGGGAACCATGCCTGTTGATTTTTCTTCTCCGCACATTCAATACTTTGTCTACCAATTGCATAAGGTTGATAGTACTTTGTTGTAAACATTCCGAAGGAGGAGCTGCCTAATGATCTTGTGAGAGTGGATTTACTATTTCAAAAAGCAATGGAAGCTGGGATTGATATACAGGTATGCTGCATGCCTGCACCCTTTTTGTTGAATCCCTCGAGTATCAATCTGATAGAAGTTACGAGTTTGTCTCCTATTGGAGAGAAGAATGAAAATGTTACAGCATTTCTTTCCATTAGTTTTATTGTTATGTTTGTTTGTCTTGACAATTGAAAGAAAATGACAAGTAGAGCTTTTGGTTATTATCTTAGTAGTTTTACTTCTATGTGGAGATTTTATTTGCTTATGGCTTCGTTTCTTTACAAGTGGCCTACAAACCTTTTGTTAGGAATGACACAAAAATAGAAAATATATATATATATATATATATATTTTAGAGTTAAGTGGAAAAAACAGAAAATAGGAGAGATGCTTCTCTTCCAAGGGTTCCCCCCTTCACAAAGGATTTCTCATTTCACAGAGCAAAAGCTCAATCTGCAAATGATTCAAGATAGGGTGCCTCTTCCTTTACATCTTCCTGCTACTTATTACCTTTAAAATCCCCTCGAACTGACTAACCTACTAACAAACTACAATAACTGCCCTAACTTCTAAAAAATTTCCAATCCCCGTTTTCTTACAGTGCAGGTCAATTAGTGCAGAAGAGATTTCTATTCTCGTATTATCTGGGAAATATATTGCTATTGCATTAGTTGACCACAACAAATTGAGGTACAATTTTATTATAATCCCTTCTTTACTGGCTTTTAAACTTTGTTCCAACTATATTTACATATTAAGCCAATTACTCACACCAACTTTAGATAGCACCTGAGGTAAACCAAGTTCACTCATTGACAAACTCTTATTTAGAAAACTGGCTACCCGAGGTGTAATTTAAATTCTTTACAGTTTTCATTTTTTTTCCCCAATAATGTCGTTTTCCTTGGTGATGGGCAATTCTAGCTGCTTCTGAAAAGGTTCTGTTTCAGTCCTGTTTGGCAAGAAGGTGTTCCTGTGCCTGGTGTCGCCAACAACCCTGGCTATACAGGTGAACATCTATATTTTAGCTTTAGGTTATTTTGCATCTATTTTTGATGTATTCTTTCCTGGTGGAATTGGTACCTACAATTGTAGTATGCATGTGAGCAACATTTCTCTTTGATTTACCCCAGCTGTGTGATGTTCAAGATAACTTCTTCATATATAAGTTTAGTCAAATAGACATATTTTATTATTTTATTAGGGTAATGGGAAGCAAACATTTTCATTAATTTTCGCTGACCTTCCTTCAAGAAGACATGTTAAATCTGATTTTATTTTGTTTTCCTTTGTATATTTGACAGTGATGTGGTACTACTTAGAATACACAATTCTCTACTCCAGTAAAACCCTTGTGCCAAATTTATGTTGAAGATCATATATTTCAATTTAACTCATAATATTATACCCGTTGATGCATTTTTATTTTGTAAACAAAATTGTTATTTAAAATTGGAGAAAAACACTTAGGTTTTTGTTCACGAGTAAAACTTTGGACAATGCATCAACATTGTTAAGTTGTCTGGTTGGAGGTCTGCAGCAATCTCTAAGGTTTTTTCTACACTTGTAACTGTCGTAGGTCATATCCACAATTCTCTTATAGATGATTATCCATTTGAAACATAGTTATTAGACCAAACCGGAATCCCGTGTGCCCTTCAGACTCGGTAAGCTTATTATTGGTCTTTAAGAGCTGATGCAACCTGAGCTGTTTGCTTTTTCTCAAATTCTATAAAATCCTTATATTGACCTCTCCATTCATTAATATGCTTCATGAACTTGAGGTCCTAGCTCCATCATTTTTAGTCACCTCATAAGTTTCACAACCCAATGGTGTTCCTTTTCTCAATATTTGATATTTCCATTTTCTTTCAAATCCTTCTCAAAAAATAAGTTATTTTTATTTTTATGGAGAAAGCTAATGCAAATTTTATATATTACACTGTCTTGTTGCTAAACTAAGTGCTTTGGCTGAAAAATTATTTCAAAGATCGATTGCTGTTGGTATCCTAAAGTTCTAATTCTTGAACGCCAAGATTACATTTGTTTCCAACTGCAAATAAGAGCTGATATTTGTGTAATGTGGGAGAAACTAGTCGATATCCCCGGCACAGATTTTTAATTCTACTAATATTTATCCTAGTAGCATAAATTAATCTATTTACTGGATTGTTAATAATTGGCAATTTCTTTTGACAGGTCATTATGTGTTGATATGTGGCTATGATGCTAGAGCGGATATGTTTGAGATTAGAGATCCTGCCAGCTCTAAGTATACTCTTTTCCGTCTTTCTACCTTTTATATTGAAATTTTCTGTACGATCCTATGTTTTTCCTCATTAATATATTTACCATTATATTTGGATCACAATTTGATATGTGGATCCAAAACTCATTATTGATGAATTATTCATTTTTTAATTTATTTTCAAGAAAAAAAATTCTTAGAGCATATTATGGTCATATAAAATGTACGAAATAATTGTTTATCTGGATACCATTGTTTGGAAGCCGTCTTAGTTGTGGTCACCCTTAGCCCACCTTACTTGCTGTCTCTTTGAAGGTTGCCTTAATTGCAGCCTCAAGGTTGGTGGTTTAGTTCCACATCCACTAGAAATATGGTCTAAATGGAGCTCATAAACAGTTCTCACCTTACAAGTTGATTTGGTGAAGCTGCTTTAGATCATAAAACAATTCTAAGACATTACCAAAGTCTACACTAAATCTATTGTTGGGTCACCTGCACTTGCTTTGCTACATTTTCGGCCCATTACCTTGGGCATAAGTGGTACTTATTTGCGGTGTCTTAGGGGTCTATCTTAGTAGCCACCTTAACGGTGGTAGTTAGTTACACATTGATTAGAGATGGGATTTAAATAGATATGGTAAAGTTTGGACAATTTTTACCCAACGAGTTAGTTATGTGGAATTGATTCAAGTTTTAAAAACAAATTATAAGAGTCATCATTTTTCCGTTTTCGTCCCTTTTACCATGTTTTGTCACAAATCCTCTGTATTTTTCTTGTAATTTTTGTGTTAGAGCCTAGGAATAATTTAGTGCATGTTCAAAGTGTCATTCAACGCAATGGCTTGTAGATCCTTTGGGGGGAAATCTCATTTTTCTGAAGTAAAATCGTATGTCATATTCAACTGCATGGGTTTGTTCAAAGGTATATTACTCCTTAAGTTCAATTACATAGATATTGCATACTGTCCTTTGAAGACAACGTTGCACAGAAGTTTTACGGTCTTGTATTCTATGAATCAAACAATAATTTTTTAATACCTGAATCTACAAATTTAGGTAACATCTGGGAGGAAAAACTTTCTATGATAGAGTTTTCCAATGAAACGGGCAAGAAGAAATATGTTAAAGTAGAGTTCTTGTAAGTCATATGGCAACTCATTTTTCAAGCCAACCTATTAATTCTAGATGTAATTTTATGCCACATGAGAATAAAGTTTATTTTCTGCCTACTCACTTATTCATTGTTTCTCAATAAGGGCTGCATTTGCTTTGTTGAGCATTCATATTTATGTGCTTTTTGAGAAAAATGCTCTTTCCAGTTCCAGTATCGATGCAATTTACCTAGTCAAATAGATTTTTAATGATACCGATAATAGATCATTTGTTAACCCTTCTGTTTTATTGGATAAATCATTATTTATACATGCCTTAGATGAGGAAAACGGTTTGAGAATATTCTTAAAATTTATGTGTTATGTTTCGTTATCCTAGCTCTATTCTCTTCACAATAGCTGAATTTGCTGATATAGCAAAGGACACATCGCAAACGATGGAAATGACAATGTCAAATAGCCAATTTTTATATTATTATTTTCATAAAAAAAGTATATATGTTGGAATATGACAAACATATGCATATAATTTGAGTGGATAAATAGTTACCTATTCTTTTTTCTGATTTTTATCCTAAAATAAGAGTTGACTGATCATCTTTATAAATTTACAAATTCAAAATTCTGTGAATTATAAATGCAGGAAGCACAAGAGGATTTCTTCAAAGTCTTTAGAAGAAGCTCGCAAAACCTTTGGCACTGATGAGGATCTTCTTTTGGTAAGAATCTTATACTCCAAATCATCTTTTACGAAGCTATTTGATAACTAATATTGGCTAATTATATGCATATGCTTGACAGTATTTAAAGAGCAATGATATATTGGCAAGCTCATTTACTCGTACAACCAGATGACAACTTCATTTATAATTCATCAATTACATATTCATATTATTATATTAATATAGTGTAAAATGATTGTTTTAGCTGTGAAAGTGTTGTTTTTCTTAAAAATTCTTTGGAGATGAAAAATAATTTTAAGATAATTAATTTCATTTGGATGCAACAACAAAAAAAATCAGTTTTTGCGTTGGATAAAAAAGGCATTTATGAAGTTGAAAGGAAAAAAAATGTTGAAAAATTATCTTGTTATAAATTATCAAATTTATAAAATCAGCTTCTTTTTTAGGAAAAAAAAGTTTTTTGCAAATTTCAGCTTTCACAAACATTTAGTTTAAATTGCAAACAACTTATTTATCCCAAAAATTGTTGAAATCTTTAAAATTAATATTTGTCAAACATGTTTTTATATACTTTTGATTAACTTATCAAAGTTTGGGGAATAAGAGCAGGAAGTGAGAATTTTCCGAATCTAACTTGAAGTGGAGGGGTTTCCTCGTATTCTAGCCTTGAATTAAATTCCTGTAGTCATTGAAAAGACAGTAACATTTGTTTAAAAGTTAAATATCTTGGGTTCATCATACCAAAGTACAAAAAATAAATGAAAGTTTTATTCAAACACTTATCATAATTGTGTCAAACTGATACTTTTCAGGAGTAAAATGCTTAATAGACCCATATAGGGATTATATATTTTGTTGGTAAGATGGTTAATGTGATGTCAGAGTGCAACCATCATCATCTTCACTCTGGACTTTGAATGGCCGTTTTGACCATCGTTTATTCTTTTTTTAATTTATATAACTTGTTTATGTCATAAATTAGTTGTAGGGAATGTTAAAAACTCATTCTTTAATGTTAGATGAATTCCATGTGTAATATATAGGTTGCACTCTATTTTTTGGAACCTAAGTGATTTAGTATGTTGAAACAAGTTTGTAAAAAGAGCATATTTGTAGGATTTCAATTTGTCTTGTATTCCTGCTTACTCTACTCAATTAACAACGTGATAGTAATGGTGTTTTTTCCTTGCATGGCCAAGCAGATATGTTTGGAGAAGAGCAATAATCATCATCAATCTTCTCTGCAACTGTCCATTGATGTCAATAGTGATTATTGATTTTCTTGTTTCGCAATAATTTGTCAGTTTCATTGCTGTTTTTTTTTTTTGCATATATTACATATTCCTTGTGTATTTTAGTAGCTACAGTCTATTATTTATTTATATTCCCAGTATAAACCTCTTGATAGGTTTAGTTTGGGCTATATGTATTGTGTATGTTTACTCCAAACTGTATAGTAACCATAAATTCATTTTAATGGAATGTAAACCATGTGTCCTTTCTCGGAAATTCGGAGTTCAATGGCATTGCTCTTTATCTGCACCAAAATTTAAATTATGTGACCTGAAGTAATTAAAACAGTTAATTTCTGATTACATGTCTTATTTTCCATTTGTCCGTTTCTAGTATTATGGGATCATGTGAAATTGTTTTACTTAGTTGATCATGCGTCGTTAGGCATATTGTTGTTCAATACGATCATTCATAAGTCATAGTTGCAGATCTCCATTATTATAGTAATGGCATTCCTGCATAAAGAAGACAAGATTGCTCCAGATAATGTATTTCTTATATGCAATGCATCAGATGCCATGCGACCATGTTTTCAGTGAACTTCGCATTCATTCATGACGAACCATTACATTAAATGCATCCTTTCTCATTAAGAGTGTCCTGGGAACACACCATGATTGATTCTATCTTTTTATCAAATCGCAAAAATACAAAACACTGATCTGTTTTTTCACTGTCAATATAAAAAGTCGTTTGATTTTTCTCTCTATACATCAAAGTACATGAATGGGTGTATTTCTTTTCTATTTTATATTACAGTGTATTACTCTTACGTAGACTACCACGTGCAACATGTAAGTGGAACGCCGTCCTGGTTTTGGGGCTTTTCACATTTGGCACGTCTTTTGATATTATTATTATTATTTCCAAAACAATGGATCTACGATCTAGTTGTGTTGTGATGCTCTTCTAAAACAAAACCTAAAAGACAATTTTATGGGCAGGCATGTTTAAGATTCAATAATTATATTGTTTTTGGGTCTGTCATTGCCGTGTTTCTCTGAACAGTTTTTGTCATTACTATGATTAAAATTTGTGTGAATGACGGTGGTGGAGTGGAGGCATGGTGAATTGGTGATGGAAGAAATTAAGTGAGTTGGTCAAAACGGTGATAGATTCTGTAATGGAAGTGGAACTCACTTTTCCAAGAATCTTCTAAAAAGAGTTCCCCGACACACCGTCTCCTTCCCGCACAACATCCCCACATGTTCCTCTAAATAAATACTACTCCATTACTTTCAATATTTTACTTTTATTCATCTCTCTTCAACTAAATACTTTATCCTGTTTAATAATCTTATCTAATTATAAGCAAAATCAGCTTTTTATATACTTATTAACAATAATATTTTATTTTATTTTAATACTTTTTACACATAACGAAGTTTTTTTTTTCTTCTAATTATCAACCAAGAAAGACGGAAAGAACTAAATTAGAAGCATTTTTATTAGCAGTAATGGTTGACATTTGGTGGTGGGATCAGATATCACTCTTGCATGTTCTTAGTTTCTTTGCTGCTGTTGTCGGTGTCAGGATATATATCCTTCGGTATGTGATGTAGTAATTCCTGCTTCAATTTTTTTAGTATATCATCCCTTTATTAGTTATACCTATTCCCTTCTCTTATACCATCTTCAAAATTTATGTACAATCAATACTTATGTAGAACTTTCTTTGCACGTTTTTAAATATAATAACCATGTTAGTCATTTTAGTAATTCTCGGGTAAGAGTATCATCTATAAGACCTTGTAATGTGTCTGAAATATCGTTTCTAAATCTTGATTTGGTTACTAGCACACTTTTTCTCATACTATGATTCTGAACACGTGTGTAATCCAATCATAACTTACTTACCTCAACGTTATATTGTGAGTTTCATAGCCTAAAAATACAATAAGAATTAAGCTTATTATAACATGACTACTTTCAATAGTAATATATTGATATATAAAGAAGCAATAAAATAAAGATATTGCAGCAATTATCGTAAAGTGTTTGCTTTGCCTTATTATTTTGATAGTGGTTCCGTATTACACGCATAATCGTTTTACGCCAGCGTTTGGTTTTTGGTGGTAAAAGGGTTAGACATTTGTTCTGTTATTATTATACCAAATGTGTTGCTGTTAAAGAGATTGCATATAAATGTATTGCTGTTTGGTAGCTACAAACTATTGTCAAGTGCGTATCTCAAAAAGCTTAGGATGAAATTCTGAAGTTATTATTTGGATAAAAGTAAAGACAGATTAAGAGACAAACTTCTATTCAAACCATGATTTTTCAAACTAAAAGTGAGACATGCATAGGTGTTAAGAAACGACAACATCGTGATCCAATCCATTATAATTTCGAAAATTTCAAGGATAAAAGCGAATCACTCTTCAAGGGAGGCTAATCTTCCCATAGGTCATGTTTAATGCATAAAAATAAATATAGAAAAGGAAAAAAGCAAATGGTATCAAATCAACATGACAATATAATTTAGGAAAAAATATTTCTACTATATTTTTTTACGAGAAACAATAATAAGACGAGCAGGGAGCAAAGTACAGAACAAATATTTAAGTGAGTTGCATATTGAAAAGTGGAATTTAATAGTGATTAGATGAGTAATGGTTGGAATGTGGTATAAAAAAAAAAAAAAAGGGGGCCACAGAGAGAGATAAAAAAAAAAAAAGAAAGAAGAGAGTGTTAGAAATAGTTTAAGAAAAAGACAAAAATAATTGTTGTCTTCTTTCTTCA
>Ga0099822_1007269_pt1 | contig 14327 bp, 12 predicted proteins | sample CowpeawhiteBW_FD_76839 | JGI IMG/M metagenome (GOLD analysis project Ga0099822, IMG submission 76839) | Root nodule microbial communities of legume samples collected from California USA - Cow pea white BW | ecosystem: Host-associated > Plants > Roots > Nodule | place: USA: California | collected...
CCATGAATTTAAGGAAATAAATTATATTGATTTAAAAAAAAAAAAAAAATGAAAAAAATAAAAAAATTAAAAATAATAAAAAAAAATAAAAAAAAAAAAAAAAAAAAAATAAAAAAAAATAAATATATATATAAATATATATATATATATATATATATATATATATATATATATATAAAAGAACTAAATCGTAAAAAATGAACGAATATTAGTAGGATCACATTAGCATTTAAACCTACAACATAAGATTTTATGAAATTTCAATCCTACACAACACGACATGGTGTGCTGTGGGTTTCTGCACACTCGTGCTGACACAGTACTTCTGATAAGAAAATTTGCGAAAAAAAGAAGAGTAATAGGGACAGTTGTGCTAGTACTTTTTTTATTTATTTCTAGCCATTGATGCCTGATGTTTTATCTTAGAAAAATATTAAATATGTTTTAATACTTTTAGTTTTTATTTTTTAATTAGCTTTCTAGAGGAAGATAAGGGTAAAGTAAAAAGGACGATGTTTTATCCTTGTATAGCTTTCGGAAACGTGGTTATGCAATTTATGTTTAGCGACACTTAAATCTTGAATATATAGAAGAAATATTACTTTTGTATTTATTTTTTGATAATATATATTAACAATATAAATTATTTGATAATAAATAAATTTTTATTAATATATATAAATATAATAAAAAAATTAAATTTTACATTTATACTTTTTATTAAAATATAATAGTTTCAAAACTTATATAAACTTATGATTCATGACATTCTATTAAAATCGAAATATAAATTCATAAATATATCAGAAGTAGTTCTAATCTTACAGTTTAAAGAGGTTGAGATTTGAATTCTAATTTGATTATATCAGATCAAGTTAGTGATGTAACATTTATTGTGGAAATAAAATATTTAAATTTATATCATAATTTATCATAACTTATCACACAAAAGTGAAATGTAAGACATATTATTAGTGAGAGAATTTTTAAGATATTTATTACAATACCATGAATTATGATTATTTTGTTTGATAAATATTTTAAATAATAAGCAAATTTCATTCATCAGACGATAAAAAATGAGTTTTTTTTAATATAATTTATAATTTTATCCTTAAAAATGACTTAGAAGATATATGAAAGGAAAAAAGAGTATTTAAATTGTCTTTAACTTTAAATCATGATTGGATATAACAGGAGTACATCATATTTAGCAAATTTAATGGACTAGTATAAAATAGGTTAACATTTATTGTGATTATGAAAACAATGAAAATGATAGTAATCGATCATGTTGATAGTTTTATCTAATAATGTTAATAAGCATGATATCGTAATTTGAATGTCAATATATTTTGTGTGTATCCGATGTCCAAAATATGTGGCATTTACTATTTTGAGAATTGTCTAACAAAGAAGGACTTCATATATTATCTCTACCATTTTTATTAAAAAAGAAAAAAAATACAAATAAAAACAGAAAGCAAGTAAAAATATATATCATGTAAAAGTTGTGTATGACATTATAGTCAAATAAATATACATGTCAATCATTCGGTTTGATTCACATGCACAAATTTTAATTATTTTTATGTTGATTAGAAAGGATAAATAAGCTTTGATGTAAGTGATGATAGAGTTGAATTATGAATGGAATACTAATGTGCACCATGTGTTCGAGGAGGTTACTAAGAATACTAGAATTTTAGAGGAAAAGATGACTTATGTGGGTGATCGAGGTTGTATCCAACTAAATTGAACATGTAAATGTAATACTCAGTAGTTAAACCAAGGTTGTCTACCAGTGACCAAACTTATCATTCAAAGCTTTCTAGATTGTCATTCAACACAAAGGGGGTTGGCAGATTCAAATGCTTACAATAGATTAAATGAAATGCAATAGTTATTAAAACGTACTGACTTCCTTAATTCAAATACAATTTCACTTATCATAGGCCACCAAATTAACGCCTATGCCTACTCTCAATCCACGAGACAATAACCCACTAAACAAAAATTACAATCCAGTTTCATTATGCAATTAAGCAATGCATACATCCATTCATGATAGTCAAACTAAATACATTAAGCATGAACATAACCCAACCCAAACATATGCAATTAATTTGTAAATTAAGCGTAAATAGATGAACCACATACATTCCGTGAATTTAAGATAAAGGACATGACAAATTTCACAAAACAAGCACAACTTCAAAGCTTAATTGCATTTTCATCAAGGAGTCAATACACAAATTTAGAAAGTCATGGGAATGGAACAATTAAACAATTCAAAACTAAAATGCACAAACTAGAACATTAAACCCTGACTTGGGTCTTTTTGAAATGCAAATTCAAGAGCAAATGATAATTCTAAAGCTTTAATAGAACAAAAATGGCTACTATGATATATAAACTGAAAACCCCATACATGGGTGTTGTTCTAAGTCAATACAATCAACAAAACGAAATACTGAAGCTAGCAAATGAGTTGAAAACATAAAACACACATTGGGTGTTGTCAATGGTGCATACAAATGCTAAAAACGAGTACTAAAACATGAAAAACAAAAGAGGCACCTCCATGGGTCACCAACCAAGCTCAAGAACGTGAAAATGGAAAATGGGGGAGAAAAGAGTGGCTTCCCATGAAGAATACCTAAAAACATGGCACATCACCAAAGTTGCTCATATATACAAAACTACCACTCAGAATTACAAAAATGCCACTATGGGCTGAAAATGATGGTCCAATGACGTGGACAGGCTAAATGACATGACACAAATGTGACAATGATGTGGAAATTCTTTCTTCATCTTAAGATTAGTGTCCAAGATTCAAAATTTGCTCCACAAAATTCCTAAAAATAATTAGAAAGAAAGATTAGACCAATTAATGTCAAATTACTCAAAATTCAGAAAAATGGCCCAATGAAGCCCAATTGAGGAAAATGCACTAACAAAAGACAATTAAGCACTAAACAAAACTCAAGATGGGCACAAAAAGGCAATGGAATAAGAAAAAATAATGACTCATCAGTGGGTGTAGCCATTGAACATGGACGATGGATGCTAGGACTTGAAGGAGCTTCGATTAAAGCTTGGAAATGGAAATGTTGCCACGCCACTTGAAGGTGTTCCAAGATGAGTGAGGATTGATTTGCGAAGAACACATGTTCCTCATCAAGCCACTCGAATCATCATTCAAGATAAGTGAAACCACCATCACACCACTCGTTTCATTTGCGAGATAAGTGAAATAACCATCGAGAAATGGAAGTGCACCATCACCATCACCACACCACTCATGAATGAGATAAGTGGATGAGTTGCCACTTGAAGTGCTTGTTCAAGATAAAACTCAAGCACCAAAATTTATGTTCATAGCATTTGCATGTATGTTTCAAATATGAAAAATACGATACAAGTGTAGCTCTCTCTATATAAGAGAGAAGTTGGATTCATCAAATAAGCTACAAGGATTTAAAGAAGAGTACACTACAAGTTATCACTAATGTGATATGGAAGCTATTTCTAATATTACATTTGACAAGCAAACTTCAAGGAATATGCAATCCAAGCTACTTCCTTCTCAAATGCAAGGTTTGTTTTCACAGATGCAATTCTCGCTGGGTGTAAATCAATAATCGTTGGGTATCATTACCATTTATTTCTTTAAAGGAATAGGAAATGTTGCTCTATGATTCAAGATCACATAAATGACCAACTAATATGATTCAAATACCATTCATTTAGATGCTCAAATTCAAACTTCTAACTACATATGATTTAAATTTCCATTTTCTCAAAATTGTGTCAAATATAAATTAAAATCTAGAACACTTTATACAAATCTACAATACCAATTCATAATAGAATAATGATGTTAAAGATACTCGACAAAAGAAAAATATCATTTGAACAATACATACACAAACACACAAAATGATAATTGTCTCCTTCCCTTACTTAATATTTTGAGTTATTGATCATGTAACATGTCCTCTAAGTTTTAATGTTTGTTTCTTTCAAGAGTGTTTGTACCCACCTTAGTGTAATATTCATATTTATAGAGTAATTTGTATCTCTTAATTTGAACTTTCTTTTTCAATTTGGTTCCAACTAGAATAGGATTTTAATGGTTAGTTTAGGAGATAATAAAAGGATAAATTAGCTAAGTACTTGTAAAAATGTAATTGCATAAGTTAAACCAGGAAGGTTTTTAATGGAGTAAAAGAGAATTTCTAATTTAAGCTTATTTGTTGCATGAAATTCATCATATCGTTGATAGTATCTGAGAGTAAGAGAATATCTTTGTTCTTATCTGAGTAAATGACTACATAAGAAAGAATATAAGTTTGTAGTCTTGTTATTCTATTTGTTAAGACTTTGATTAGTCATATAGTTAATTCTTGTTAAATAATACCCATTAAGACTTTGGTTAGTCCTACCAATTTGGAATAGTTAGATAAAAGAAACTTGGAACAACGACTGACTCTAGAAGGGTTAAATAGAGCTTTAGACTATTTTAATACAAAATTAAACTAATTTGTCTAATCAACAACGCATGTTGTCATTGGTAATGTGTGCTCATTAGATGTTACCTCAAATCAAATGAAATGTTGTCATGCATTAGGTGGTTGGGATGACTCGGAACATGTGTCATTTAATAAACATACATGTTACCATGCATGCAACACTTGCCAACCTCATTGAGAAGGCATGCTCAAAAGATGTGACTTTGGATGAGATGTAGTCCTGACATGCATTAGATGATCGGGGTGGCACAAGATACATGTCATCAAATAAACATGCACATTGCCACACATGTATCACTAGTCAACCACATTAGGAACAAGTACTAACCAGAGATGACGTTGGATCTATATGCTTAGTAGGGTTGGGCAAAACAATCCGAACTGCACTATTTTTAGATTGAACTGCACTATTTTTGAATTGAATTGCACCATTTTAAAACCGAATTGCACTAATTTTGAACTGAACTGCTCTATTTTTTAACCAAATTGTACTATTTTTGAACCGAATTGCACTAATTTTGAACCAAATTGTACTAATTTTGAACCAAATTGTACTAATTTTGAACCAAACTTCTCTATTTTTGAACCGGGTTGCACTATTTTTTAATCGAACTGTACTGTTTTTAAATTGAACTACACTATTTTTGAATTCAACTGCACTAATTTTGAATTGAACTACACTATTTTTTAACTGAACTGGTTGTGAACTGTTTTTGAATTTCTTAACTAAATTATTCTATTAAATATTGCATTCAATTAAAAAACTAGAAAAGGTAGTACTTACCTACTTCATTCATAATATATGTTTCTTACAAACTAAAAGAAAACAAAGACATAAAACTAAGTAGATAGAAAAATTTTGTCTCTACTCAAGAATACATCTTCAAATACAAAAAAAAAAACTAAGAAAACATAAAAATTAATACATCTTCAGATATAAGTTACATTATAAAATACAACTTATTAACACATCTTCAATCATCAATTGATAATCAAAATTGATAGCACTTGAAAGTCTCATTTTATCTTGGAAGGTTATCTTAAAAAAAATTCATATTTTTTAATCATTTCATTTATACGACTATTTTCCTTATTTTAGTTTTTGAACAAATCAATACAAGTTGTTGATTACAAATATAACTTTGATTTCGACATCTCTTGTGAAGATAATAATAGAAAACTCCACGAAATAACAAAGAAACTAATACTAATATTTTTTTATACAAATTTTACTATTTTTTACTTTTGTATTTTCTAAAATTATAATTACCAGTGTTTACTAATAGTGAAAGAAATATTTATAAAAAATGAAAAATATTAAGAATGAAATACAGTGATATATTTCTCTAATCATCCGTTATTTTTTTTTAGTTGATGGAATTGAAAAATATTTACCAAAAAATGAAAAAAATGGAATATGGTTGATGGAATTGAAAACTTGATGCTTATCTTATTTAGGCGTGTATGGGTTGGAGAGAAAAAGAAAGACGACATTATATACATTTCACTAATCACCCATATTTTTTTTGAATTGGAAAAAAGCAGTTTTGATTATATGTAGTTAACCGAACTACAATTGCATTAGTTCAATTTTTTAAAACTGATCTGTAATATAGTTCAGTTTAATTTTACTTTAAAACAATTTAGTAAATTTAGTATAGTTAACTGATACTTTGGTACAATTTAATTAACTTTGCTCACCCTAATGCTTAGGGTGGTTCATGACATGTGTTATCAAATAAACATGCAAACTACCATGAATGTAGCACTTGTCAACCTCATGAAAAATGAGTGTTGAGCATAGGTAACCTCGGAATTGTAATTCTAACACGCATCGGATGATTAGAGTGGATAAACATGCATGTTGTCCCACGTTATAATTTGACTACAAACATATACAAATATAAAATTTATTTACATATGTAAACATTACTATTATAAGCATAAATTATATAAAAAAAAAGTTTAAGAATGAACACAAAATTATTTTTTCAATTGATCAATATTTGTGTGTAATATTCATTATACACGACTCAATAATATCAATGATACGAAAAACTTTCCATTAAATTGTTCTTATAATTCTTTCTTTCCTCTACTTCTTCATAAATTTTTATTATTTATATATTTTCTTATTTATGTTTGCTTAACATATGCGTGCTTATAAATAATTATTTATACAAACATTTATTTTTTTAAAATTAATATATTACATAAACTTATTTTTTTTAAATTAATATGTTTTCCACAACTCAATAAATTCAATTATATCATACAGTTTTCATTATTTTCTTACAACTCTTTCTTTCCTTTTTTTCGTTCATTAAATATTTCTTATTACATATTTTCTAATTTTAATTTTTAAAAATATATCTATTTATAGAACTTTAATTATCTAATCTTTTTACTTATTTAAATTATTATATCCTACTCACTTACTTTTAAACTCAATCTCCTTTTCATTATTTTTAAAACAAAAAAAATACAAAAACCAACTCAAAGTCGAAGTTTGTCTTGAAACCAAAGAGAACAATGTATTATCCTTCGAGGAAAAGAAAAAAAAAAAAAAGAAAAAGACAAATTAAGTGAAAAATTCAGTAATGTGAACGAGCAAAGTCGGTGTCCCAGCCACGTGGCATTGATCTTGACGCTCTTCAAAAATATCGCACATTTTGTTCTGTCCTTCTCACTCGGCCCTCGTGTTCCCTTCTCTCTCACACACCCAAGCTTTAAAATTTCTTCTTCTCTCTCGAACCCCTTCCAACTGGGTCACAATAACTCGCTCCAACTCGCTTCAGAATCAGCATGAAGATTCAGTGTAACGTGTGCGAAGCTGCGGAGGCCAAGCTCCTCTGTTGCGCAGACGAAGCCGCACTCTGCTTGGAATGCGATGAAAAGGTTCACGCCGCAAACAAGCTCGCCACCAAGCACCAAAGGGTCCCTCTTTCTCTCTCTGCTTCCCACGTCCCAAAGTGTGACATATGTCAGGTATCTCATCTTCTTGCTTCTTAACTTTACTTTCATGGAAAACCCTTTTCAAATTTATAAACTTTAATACATCTTACAAAGTGGGTTTGTCGTTTTAGGTGTTCTAATTTGGTTTATGTAAGCAAAATCTTCAACCGTTTCTTTATTTGTTTTCAATGATTAATGTTTGGAATCGGTGAACTTAACCTTGCTGGATTTGTGGAAATACAGCTTGGGGGATGGTTGACAATCCTCTTATCAGTATTATTTGGGTCAAAACATGTTTTGTTCAATCAACGTATTTCAAAATGTCGGTTTTAGTGTATTTCAAAATGTCGGTTTTAGTTCTGACCAAAATTTATTATGTTTCTAGTTCTTATATTTACCAAGTGGATTTTGAGTTAGCTGGATGCTATCACTTATCTTTTAAAACTGCTATTAAACCATCCAGAAATATCTAACTCCACATTCAAGTAGTAGTTACCTAATAATTTCTAATTCCACTAAGTAAGTGAGTGCCCATAAATAGTTAATCCCATAAATAGCCAAGTGGGTGCAAACCCTGTTCAGGAGCAGTGCAAACAACGACCTCTCTAACACACTTGTTCATCAAAATTTATTGGAAAGTTCATATATTTACCAAGTGGATTTTAAGTTAGACTTAAAATTTTGCTTTTGTGATGCTATCACTTATCTTTTAGGGCTATCATGCCAAGTGTTATAAGAATGCTATTAAACCACCAGAAATATCAGAAATATCTAATTCCATATTCAAGTACAGTAAATACAGTAAACATTTACTTAAGTTCTTATTTTGATTTTAAGAGTTTGATACGGACTAATTTGGAATGTAAACTAATGAAATTTTAAGAGTCATATTACAATATGGTATTAGGAAGTCATATAATTATAGTATGAAATATTATGAGTATTAGAAATTTTTAGAGATTGTGAAAATATAAGAGATAAAATATATTATAGATGTAAGAAATATATTATAGGAGAAACTTCTTTTTTTTTTATTCATATACTTTTTTTTCTCTCTCTTTATATATAACAAAATGTAACGAAATATAAAACCAAATGATTTTCCGTGATTTTTTTTCTTTATATATAACAAAATGTAACGAAATATAAAACCAAATGATTTTCCGTGATTTTTTTCTACAAATAAAATCAAAAAATTATTGATCTGATAATTTTTTTTGCATATTAGATGTGATGTGAAATTAAATGAGTGGAAATTAATAAATTTTAAGAGTCATATTATAATATGGTAATAGGAAGTCATATAATTATAGTATGAAATATTATGAGTATTAAAAATTTATAGGGATTGTGAAAATATAAGAGATATAAAATATATTATAGATGTAAGAGATATGTTATAGGAGAAACTTATTTTTTTTTATTTTATTCATATACTCTTTTTTTTCTCTTTATATATAACAAAATGTAACAGAATATAAAACCAAATGATTTTTGGTGATTTTTTTTTTACAAATAAAGTCACAAAATTATTGATCTGAGAATTTTCTTTTTTCAAATACAAATTTAGATGGGATGCGAATTTAAATGAGTGCGGACTTAAAAAAATGTTTACTGTAGTTACCTAAAAATATCTAATTCCATTATGTGAGTGCCCATATATATTTAGTCCCATGCTCAGAGTTAGTGGGTGCAAACCCTGTTCAGGAGTAGTACAAACAACAATCACTCTAACACACTTTTCCTAGTACCCCTTGTTGTTATAAAAAATTATTAGAAAATTCATATATTTACGAAGTTGGTTTTGAGTTACTCTTAAAATTTACTTTCTGATACACTCACATCTTATCTTTTGTGGTTATCAAGTCAAGTGCCATAAGACTACTATTAGACCATCTACAAATAAATAAGTGGGTGCCCACAAATATCTAATGAAAAACTAGAGTAAGTGCAGACCCTGTTCCGGAGTAGTGCAAACAACAACCTCTCTAATACACATTCCTGATAACCCTTGTTGTTGATCAAAATTTATTGGAAACTACACAATCATGAACTGAGATCATTAAATATGAAGTGAGAAATATACAATTTTTGTGATTTTTAATAAATTACAGTCAATTATGAATAACGTTGTTAAATAGTGTTATGTTAAGTAGCATATCTTTTCTGGATAAATGCAGGGACTCAAAGTGTATTAAATACTGTTCACTTTGTGAGCCTTTATGCATTTGGTGACCCTTGATGTTGTTCAGCTTTAAATAGAGTTATTAACTTTCCGTCTTTTGATTGAGTTTATTAAGTGACTATTGTACACTTGTAGTGTGTTAGAAAACATTTTCAGATATGATAAACTTTTCATGGAAGATCAAGTCTCAAGAATGAATTTTTCTATGGAAGTTTGAAATTGTTTTCCTTGCCAAGTGCATATATCTTTGATTCCAAATTGGTATTTTGAGGATTTTATGATGACAAAGTTCCCTCTGTTGTTATAGAAATGGTTGGAATGTGGCATTTGTTTTGTTTTTTGTATATTTTCAGAATGTTGTCAAACCAAATTATTTGTGCTTTGAATCTGTGGTTGGCTATTTGGCATTGTTACCAAGACAAAATTTTCTTTGATTTGTTAGCTTTTCTGGTTCAGTCACATATGTATGATATGAGTCTTTTATTACTTTGGATTGCTTGTGATGCTGAAGTGTGGTATTCACCTTACAGGAAATGGTTGGTTATTTCTTCTGTTTAGAGGATCGGGCTTTGCTATGTAGGAATTGTGATGTATCTATTCACACTGCTAATGCCTGTGTCTCTGGTCACCAAAGGTTTTTGCTTACTGGTGTGAGAGTAGGCCTTGAAGCTACTGAGCGTGGTGCTTCATCGTCCTCTGTGAAGTCACAGTCTGGGGAGAAAACATCTGATGCTAAATCTTCATCTATCTCCAGAAACGTTACCTCCATGCCACAACCATCAAATTTTAATGAAATGTTGCCCTCCCAAATGGGAGGAGTTGAGGACTTTGCACCAAACAAGGTGTCTTATGGTGGTGGTTATACTGCTGGAAACATCTCACAATGGCCCATGGAAGAATTTCTCGGGTTAAATGAATTCAGTCAGTATTATAATTATATGGATGGATCATCTAAGGTACGCTTTTAGTTGCAATGTAGTCAATTCTTTGTTGTGTAGCTTCTATTCTTTTATCTATCAATGATGCATGGATACGATCATCAAATACATTTTTATTTGTGATGCATGGATACGATCATCAGATACATTTCAATTTATGATGCATGGATACGATACATATATTGAATACGCACATCTCACATCTGATATGGCGAGACATTTAATTTGAAAATCATAGTATACGATATATGATATATTTTGTATTGAAAAATAATAGGATACGATAAAATGTAATAAGTACCCACACTTCGGTGGGTAAATTCCATGTTAACATGTTTTCACAGTATCACTAAACAATGGACAAATAGGTCCCATAAATATATGAAAATTTATTGTGAGAAATAGAGTTTTTTCTTGGTTGAGAGCCTTAAAAGGCTTTATTTTGCAAAGTAAAAAAAATAAGTACACAAGAGATTCCTACTTTCTCACTGGAATCTGTCCAGTTTGTAACTAACCATAACAGATATCCTATTTAAAGAAGGTTGGGGGACCAACTTCTGTTATAAACTAACATCCAACATAGCCTCCAAAACAGAATCTAACACCCTGATAAGGAGTAGTCCTGTTTATTTTGAGTACCACAAAACATCTGATATTGTCAGGAAGACAATTTGAGGAAGTTAATATAGTTTAAAAGACATGCACTTGTGAAAGTCAGATGTATTCCAATGTTTTATTCATCAAACCTCTTTTCTTGTGCTTGTAATCTTAATCAGTTGTCTGTTCCTTTACCATGTATTACTTACTAGCTAGGGATGCATTGTTTCTACACCTATTAAATGAATACCTATTAAATACTTCATTGATAAGTATCGATAAAATATCATATATCGATGTATTGGACATGGATTCACTGACACAACATAAATTGAAGTATCATGCTTCATTTACCTAAACTAGTACCCAAGTTGATTTTGTAGTATTCATTTTCCATTTTGATGAGCTGATATACTTATTGATCCATTTTCCATTCTTGATCTCATCTCCTTGCAATGAAAATCTTTGCAGGCTGACAGTGGTAAACTTGGGGATTCTGATTCATCTGTTTTGAGGTCTAGTGAAGAGGAAATTGATGATGATGGCTTCTTGGGGCGTGTTCCAGATTCATCCTGGACAGTTCCTCAAATCCCTTCCCCTCCTACGGCTTCCGGATTACACTGCCCGGAACTCCGCCGATATACATCTGACAATGCTATGTTTGTTCCTGACATATGCTTTTCCGGTGAGCGGCGGCAGCCTCGCCGTGTTCTTCATCATTCTATACATTCAAAACGGCGGAGGAACCTATAATTTGGTCTCTGATCACAAGCTTGGTATGGTATGTTAAAAAAGATTGTTTTTAGCTGTTAGAGATGGAGTAAGCTTTTGAAGTTTTTATCCTTCTTTTAGAGCATTTGAAATTCATTTTGCAACATGTTTCTTCTATTCATGGCGGTCCTCAATTTCTTTATGGGAGTGAATCTCTGAACTCTCCATTTGACAAAGAAAGTAGTTGTTTGTAACTGCGTTTTAGAAGGCTTCTCATTCCAGTTTCATTATAGCTGCTTCTTGTAAGGGTGTTATTTGAAGTATTATTTGGATAAACCTTTTCTAAACTTTTTTTTTTTTGAAGAGAAAAGTAGTAAAGAAAATGGAATGATTTTTAGTAGTTAAATACGTTTTTTTCTCTCTAAAATATTATAAAAAATTATGTTTTGTCCTTAAACTAAATTATAATATATTTAGTTTTTGTATTTTGTGAGAGTATTGTAAAATATTATTCTCAAAGTTTCACATTCGACTATAATATATAATATAACTTACGATTTGTTGAAAATCATATTTTACATAATTTTTATTCATAATTTAGTTTATAAAAAAATAATTTTTCATAATAATTTAGAGATGAACAAATAATTTTTAAATTAAAACTACTTAATATGTTTTTAGTTTCTGAATTTTGATCTAAAAATAAAATTTGTCATTATTTAAATCATCAATATATTTTGGTTTTTAAATTTTGAAAATAAATAAATATTATTTTTTTAATTTAATTACAGTAATTTTTTTTAGGAGTTGAATGTATTTCGGCATATGTATGAACTGAAAATATGTCAAAATGAGGGAATGTGTCAAATGAGATAGTTCCATACTAATATAAAATGTGTTTGACATATATACAAAAATTAACGTATTTGAGATAAAAATTTATATTTATTTATTTTTAAAATTTAAAAATTAATATAAAAAAATTATATTTATTTATTTTTAAAGTTTAAAAATTAATATGTATTAAAATTTTGGAAATGAACGAATTTTAATTTTGAGACAAATTTTAGATTTAAAACATTCTTAACATAAGTTAAATTAGTATACATATAAGTCCAAAAAATAAAATATTAAGAATAAGTTAATTTTAATTTATTAGAGATTTTCACAAAGTACTCTTCAAAAAGCGTGTGTGTGTGTGTGTATAACATTGTCATTTTAGTATAATTATAAAAGAAGTTTCATATTATGAAAAAGTGAATAATAGAGCGGATAATAGATAAAAGAAAAGAGAGAATGAAAAATGAAAGAATATGGAGTAACTCGTCTGTGTATTATTATTGACAGGGAGAGTTCTATTTATAAATACAACATGTAATCCATAAAAAAAACAAATCAACTTAATTAATATAAATATTTACATAAAGAGTAATGAATTATATGAGTATCAATCATATAAGTAAATGTATCAAATTAATGGATAATCGTTAATTCATAACACTCTCCCTTGAGTGTCCATTGATAAAAGAATATGTCTCGTTAAAACCTTATTAGAAAAAACTTTTTAGGACAAAAAAAAAACTTAGTGAAGGAAAAAGAGTACAACATTCTGTATTCTTTAATACAATATTGTTCATCACATATTCTATGTCTCCTATGTCTCCTCCTCATGTAAACTTACATCATTAAGGTGACAGAGTCCGAACTTGTGAATCATTTGCTCAAAAGTTCTTCTTGGCAAAAACTTCATAAATAGACCTGCCATATTTTCACATGAATGAGTTTTTGGATATGTATACCATCCTTTCAATTGAACAACACACTATTGTCTTCATATATGGTTGTTGATTCCATCTTTGTTGGGAATAGTCACGAGTTTCTTGCACATGTTGAATTATAGACTTTAACCAAACATATTCACAACTTTCCTCGTAATTCTGTATGATTAGGCGATGTTGCTACAATGGTTTGTTTCATATATCTTCATGAAACTATTGTGCTACCACATGTGAACAAACATCTTATTTGTGATCAACCATTGTGACATTGTGAGAATATGTAAAATAACATGCATATACATAACCCATTGGTCTGAATCTAATAAGCTCATATTCGTAATACCCTTAAAGTAACGAAGTATATGTTTTACTCTAAATCATTTTTTCTTGTAGTTGAAGAAATATATCTTAGGCTTAACAAATTTACAGCAAATGCAATATCATACCAAGTATAATTAGCAAGATACATTAGTGTTTCTAGGACACTAAGATATGGTGCTTTTGGACCAAGAAGATCTTCATCATTTTCTTGAGGTCTAAGAAGAGCATTTATCAACATCTAACGACCTCACAACTATTAGAGTGCATAATGAATGTGACTTGTCCATTTAGAACATTTTACACA
>Ga0099822_1007271_pt1 | contig 14325 bp, 8 predicted proteins | sample CowpeawhiteBW_FD_76839 | JGI IMG/M metagenome (GOLD analysis project Ga0099822, IMG submission 76839) | Root nodule microbial communities of legume samples collected from California USA - Cow pea white BW | ecosystem: Host-associated > Plants > Roots > Nodule | place: USA: California | collected...
AAAAAAATATTTTAATTTTATATATATATATAAAATTTTTATTTTATTTTTATATTATATATATATATATATATATATATATATATATATATATATATATATATATATATATATATATATATATTTGAATTCCCGCAAAACAAGTCGATTCCAAAAAAAAAAAAAAAAGTAACCAACTTTTCTCACACTAAGAATTTTCCATTGTCCAGTGCAAGGTTAAGCAATGTAATGCAAAATGACAAACTATATAATAGCAAAATATAAATGACAAACTATACAAACAAAACTGAAATACTGTGTACTAAACATAGGAAGATTCATGTTGCATCATTAATGTTCTATGCTTCATAACTATATACAAGGCATTTTTCCTCTCTCCAAAGTAAATAATTTTGATACTTTTTCTTTCTTTTCACCACTTTATCTTATACTATCGCTTTTATATGTTTTTAAAAGTAAGAATTAAATATGTTTTTTACTTTACTCTTTTAAACTTAAGATAAACCTAGTTTTAAACTTTTAAATTAAAAAAAAAAAGTTTACTTTTCAAAGTTAAAAAAAAAATTATTCTCTAAACATTAAATTTGAGTGACTGGACCAATTATTCCAAAACTGAACACATTCATCATCTATACGTGGCGAAAATTCCGAGAAGCTTCATTGCACTTCATGGCTACAGACACTGGAAAGACACCATTGCACCTTGGTTATGTGTATACAATGAAAGCACCAAAACATTTTCCCTCTACAGTTAACACAACCGAATCATCGTACGTACTCCACAACACATTCAATTAAATTCAGTAACAACCTTGTTGTCCTACATATTTAAGCTAACTCACACTTCATATCCCAATAGAGAAAATAAGTGTAACAAGCTTAATTTGTGAAATTTAGGCACATGAGCAGATACTCGGAGGGCACAACATCAGGAAGCATGGAAGATGAAGATTTGGAGAAGAACAATGAGAAGACAGCAATGGTGAGAAAGAAGTCAGAAGAAGTTGTGGTGGTGGGAAGCAATAACAATGGTGGTTCAGAAATGCTTAGGAATTTTATGACCAATTTGCAAGCGGTGTTTCTTGGTACTAAGCTTGCTGTGCTTTTTCCAGCAGTTCCTTTGGCTGTTGTTGCCACTTTTTATGGCTTTGGAAGGGTGAGTGCTCATTCATGCAAACTATATTTTTCTTTTCTTATTATTTTTTACTCATTTTGCACAGTTATATGTATATGTAGTTCTGCTAATACATCTTCATTTAACTAAATTTGTAATGTGTTTAAATATCTCTTATTTCTCCTAGTCGTTTTTTACATATTTATTAGTCTTTAAATTAAGGAAATTTAAAATAATTCTGAAAGCATATACCAATGACTATATTAATAAAAAAAATACGAAAAAAAAATTATAATTAAAATAATAAAATTAGTATATATTTTAAATATTCAAATATTTGCAAAAGAAGTTACATTTACAAAGAATTATAAAGTGTCTCCTAATTAATGAATCAAGATCTTGTAAATTTTGTAAATAACTAACAATAGAAATGATATCCTTCAAAAAAATACATATCAGCCAAAAAATCAGAATTCAGTGACACACTATCACAAATAGAAACATCTAAATGATTAATAATGTCACGTGTACCATAATTTGTAATTTACAAAATTAAGTTGTTACCTGTTATAAATTAAGTAATTTATAAAAAGGGTTCATCGTATGAGATACCATATAATTAAATCTGCATTATTCGTCAGAAAATCTAATTATCCTTTTTTCCACGTAGCCTTGGATTTTTGCTTTCAGCCTTCTTGGACTTGCTCCTTTAGCTGAACGTGTCAGCTTTCTGACTGAGTAAGTTTGAGCTTCACTTTTAACTCAACAGTACCCCTGCACTTTTTTTATGCAGTTTCTAACCTTTTCTTTTCTTGATTTTTATCAGGCAAATTGCATATTATACTGGTCCAACAGGTACCATAATTCAAACTCTTAAGTACTACAAATACAAGAAAATTAGCTATATATGCACACTGAGATATCTACTTTGCATATTATTGTGTGGTAAAGGAAATTAAGTGACAAATTTGGTTTTGGTTGGTGGATGTTAATTCAGTTGGAGGGCTTCTGAATGCAACCTGTGGCAATGCAACTGAGATGATCATAGCATTATTAGCACTTCATCAGAACAAAGTAAATGTTGTGAAGTTATCCTTGCTTGGTTCCATTCTCTCAAACCTTCTCTTGGTTCTTGGAAGCTCACTCCTCTGTGGTGGTTTAGCCAATCTCAAGAGAGAGCAAAGATATGACAGAGTATTATTCATCACTTCTTAATCTACCGTTTTTATTCTTCATCTGAATTTGTGTTCTTAACTAATTTGTATTGATGAACAGAAACAAGCTGATGTAAACTCACTGGTTCTGTTGCTGGGGTTGCTATGTCATTTGCTGCCATTGCTGTTCAGATACTCCTTAGGAGGTGCTCATCATTCCATAGCCACTAACATTCTTCAGATGTCCAGAGCAAGCAGTGTTGTTATGCTTCTAGCATATCTTGCTTACATCTTCTTCCAGTTAAAAACTCACAGAAAATTGTTTGATGCACAAGAGGTGATTATTTATAATTTGCCTTATACCATGTATACACAATTTATATTTTCATACATCATCTCTGTGAATTCAATGTATATAGTTAATTTTATCAGATTCTTTAAAATTTTGAACTTTTGAGCATGCTTAGGTAAAGGGTTTGTTTGTTGGACAGGAGGAGGAAGATGAAGAGAAGGCAGTGATAGGATTTTGGAGTGCATTTACGTGGTTGGTGGGTATGACATTGGTCATATCCTTGCTTTCTGAATATGTAGTAGGAACAATCGAGGTATGTATCTATTTGTATATCTATATATATAATTAAGTCTAATTGTTCTGATAACCATGATATTTTTAAGGTATGAGCAAAGCATAAGTAAGATTAACGGTTATAATTTGTTTTCTGTAGGCTGCTTCAGATTCTTGGGGGATTTCTGTAAGCTTCATTAGTATAATTTTGCTACCAATTGTTGGAAACGCTGCAGAACATGCTGGTTCAATCATATTTGCTTACAAGAACAAGTTGGTACGGTTTGTGAATTTATAAGGCATGAACTTAAGTTTAGTTTAAAGTTGAATGAATGGTAGTATGTGGTGAATAATATTATGCAGGACATATCTTTGGGGGTGGCTATGGGATCTGCAACTCAAATTTCTATGTTTGTGGTAAGGCTGAATAAGTATTATGGTAATAATGATCATGCTTAGAACAGAGGCTAAGATCATAATTACCAACAAAAATTTGATGATGTAATGACTAATGAATTTCAGGTTCCATTAAGTGTGGTTGTTGCATGGATAATGGGTATAACAATGGATTTGGACTTCAGTCTTCTTGAAACTGGATGTCTTGCTTTTACAATCATAGTTACAGCCTTCACTTTACAGGTATACATTTTCAAAATTTGAGAAGTAAAATACATTAAAGTTTAAGAGAGGGACGAATTTCAATTTTTGTAAGTTTGGAGACTAAAAATATATTTTGCAATTCTTTCAATAATATGATTTGTGTTCATAGGATGGAACTTCACACTACATGAAAGGAGTGGTTCTTACTCTGTGTTACATTGTCATTGCTGCATGTTTTTTTGTTCTCAAAACTCCTCTAACAGGTAAGTGTAGAAATATATATTTATATGTTTAAAGAGTTTAAAATGAAGTTGATTCCTGAATTAACATGGTTGTAATAATATGTTACAGACCAAAATTCTATGGGCAACTTTGGAGCTAAAGCATGGTTTGAAGGCATCAACAGTTGAATGATTTTGCTTCAACATTCTAAGATAAAAAATTTGACTAAACCTTGTCTGGGATGAACTGCAAAGGTGGATATTTGTATTCATTGATAACTGAGGCTTTGATGAGGAACTTCGTAAACTATAAAAGTAGAGACTAATTTCAATGCTTTATACAATAATTCTTTCTTCATAATAAGACTTCACATTCACATTGTGGGTTTGAAATCCTTTGTTTGAATTTTCCGCATTCTCTTCTTACCCTTTACAGATAATATCATCATCATCATTATCTTCCATATACCAGTAAATAACAATTTCTTTTCCTTTTGCACACAATGTAAAAGTACTTCTTACTAAAGTTGCATTTGGTAATAAAATGTCAAAATTTTCTAAACTGATCTTTTTAATTTTTTTTTAGATAAATTAAATTTAGAATCACGTGTCATTTTCCAATCAGGAAAGTCCCGGTATTAAATAAATTATAAATTATTATTATTAAATACTTTTATTATTTGTAGTTTAATAAAGTTTTACCTTTAATCCAACTTTTTTAAAATAATTTATTTCAATCCTCCAACACATTATTGTGATCTATTTTAGTTTATATATATATATATATATATATATTATTTTTATTTTCTACCATATATAATACTTTATAAATAGACAACCATACAATTTTTATTTTAGTTCATCTAGAATATATTCACTTCTTAGTAAATACACTAAGTTCTATTAATTTTGAATAACGTAATTGTAGTATTTATTATAAATTTATTATTAATTGTCTTAAGTATATTTTAATTGGTTCTTTAAGTAATATATCAAAGTATTCTTTTAACTAGTAACGATAAAGAAAATCCAATTGTTTCATTGAAACTGCTCTGGTTCCTTACAGAACTATGGCTTAGATTTTTTTTCAATCCAAATTTTATAAAATTCAGAATCCAATTTAACTAATGAGGATTTAAAATATCTGGAAATTCCCAAATCTATTTCTCTTTTAGTTAATTTGATTTTCATCCACCAACCTACCTTCTAGAAGGAGGTCTTATTATAAAATATAATTTTAATTAGTTAAAATAAAATGTATACAAAACTATATTAAGAACTCACTATATTTTATATTATTAATAAAAAATTATACAAAAAACTGAAAAAAATATTTTATATATATATATATATATATATATATATATTATGCAATTTACTATATAATATACAATTTACCAAATCTTCCTATATTAATATGGATATAAAAGGATCATAAATGTTTGTAGTCCCTAAGTATTACACTTGCAATTCATTTTTATCTCAAATTTTAATATTTGGTCTTCAAACTTTAAAAGAAAATTTATTTAATATTTGGTCCTTAAACTTTAAAAATGAATTCTTTTTAATGAAGTGCAATTGGGTTAGAATGATTATATCTATTCATTTTTTAATTTTTAAAGTTTGAGACAAACAAATTTCAATTTCACATCAAAGTTTAATGACTAAAAATATATTTAACACTAGTATATTATTATTTTTTAACTTTTTATTAATGTGCATTAAATAAAATATTAAATATGTACAATACGAATGAACATTCTTGTCCTTTAAATAGAGTAAAATAACATTAATAAATATTAGGTCACATTTTATTTAATATCACAAATAACTATGAATTTTTGTAAAATTTAATGCGTATTAATTATTCTTAACTAGTAAAAGCACCCAAGATCCCCTATTTAATTGTGGTTCACATCAAGACAATACTTTTGTACATTTGTTTCTAAAGCATTTAGTTTTATTGATTTCTTACTCCTTTCAATAACTAAATCTCTCTTATGTGAGATCTTTGTCACAGGAACACTTTGTTTTTCAATCTTAATTGGAGTATCGTTTATGTTTCGATATTGATGCAAAACACCAATATGATGAACAAATTATCAATTTTGTGCACCAATTTTATCTACACGCTTAATAAATTCAATCATTTGCTTATGTGGACTTTCACAAAATCTCATGCATAACCAGTCGATTTTTTTTGTTTGTTTTTTGGATTTTTTTAAGATAAAGATGGAATGAATAAAATGAAAGTAAAAATGACAAAATTCAAAATAAAATATTAAAATAACTTGCAAAAAATAAATTATTAAAAAAATTAAAGAAATTTATAAGAAAAATAGATGAAAATGGTAATTCAAATTGCAACGGTCAACATTAATTTAAAATATATAATTTGTTTCACAGTTTGTCACCATTGTAAAATACAAAATAAATCATAAATCTTTATGTATTTTCTAACCCCTCCCCAAATGGTTACAAGATTTGAATTTAAATTTGAATTTAACCACAAATATCTAACAGCTTTGATGTTCACATGATGAGCAATTACCATTCATTAAGCTTCCAGGTCGATTAATGTTTTTTTCTCGTCTTCTTGATGGTCATCGATAGATATTCTTAACTTATCTTTTTCCTTGATTTTTCGATAAAAAAGACAACTCAAATAGCTTCCCAAAAATTACATTTCCATATTATGACATCCATCTCATAAAAAAAACATAAGATGACCAATAAGACTTAGGAAACATAAGATGACTCTTGGACAGACCTTGAAAGCAAAATATTGACACCATCCTTGTAGTTTTTACGCTTTATGAACCATCGTTTCTTTATCTTCATAAAATTTGACATTCAACTCTCCTGAACCTGACTATCACTTCTCGATGCCTTCAACATCATCTCTCCATAATACCTTTATCTCTTTACTCATACCAACCCTCCATTTTTCTTTCTGGTATGTACGCTTAGTCTAATTTTTCTGTATCTTGTCAAGGTCTTCTCTTCTGTTTCTTTTTCTGTAATCTATCCGACGTTACGTAACTTTGATAAACACGGGCATATGTTTTTTTATTTTTTTTTATTTTTATAGTTTTATCAATCTAATTTCTTACATCCTTCTGTTCTTCCTATCGAAACAACCCTACATCTGAAAATTTAAAATAAATATAGCTTCAGAATTGGAATTAATCTGGAAATTAGCAAAAGAAAATAGAGAAAAGTCATCCGACATTTTATTGATAAACAGTGTCAGAATTATTGTGATATGAAAGAGCTGCTTAATAAATTCTCTCATATTTTCTAACTATACACTTATCTCTTTTGGAAATTCAAGACTTTGACTGATATAGCGAAAGAACCAAAGAAGAGAAGGATAAATCCAAGGAGCACAATCACTGAAAGGCCCACCGCTGAAAATCCGTTGATTTCAGAGTCATATCCAAGAGTAACAGCTAAATACTCTTTCACGCTGCCCTGGAATCCAGGTCCCACTATAATGGTTTCCACATCACCAAGCTGAGACGTTATAACACCACGTAACGTCCATGCAATCGGGCAGATATAATAGAACCAAATCCACCACCCGGGAATACTCTGAGACATTACAATCCAACATATAAACCACAACTTTATTTTCATGATTAAAAGAGACGCCAGAGATTCATTTCTCTATTTCTTTCTGAAAATCAATTTCTCCCAAGAACAGAACATACATACACAAACATTTACCAATTAATGCAGTAACAGAACCCAACTACATAATTCTGGGAGGGGCCGGGGCAGATATAACCGAAACTAGTTAAATGTTCTGCAAGTATGAAATTACTCACCGATTTTGGGATGAGAAAACCTGAAAGAAGATTCCACAGGGAGTAAAATGCTGAAGAAATAACAGCTGCTAGATGCTGGGAAGGTGTAAGACCAACGGCCATCATGCCGTAAAAGGTGAAGTAGGTGAACGTTAGGAACATGAACACCAGATAGAGAAAAAACTTTGCTGCAACAAATAAAAGAAATTATCCACTTAATGACAGATCATATTCACATTTATTCATAATTTATGAATGGAACATTTTTTTTTTTTCAATAATCAATCTATGATTGCCAACCAGCATACCAAAAGAACTATGTATTATGACTTGAAGGTAAACAATTAAGTCACAAATTTCAGCGCACTAAAATTGATTTTGGGTGGTGGTTCCTTTTTGTGTCAGTAAATTGCAAGTCGATTCCAAGTTATATAAAGCAATAAATATCTACAAAAGTAAAGCTGAAATATTACCAGGTGTCCTTTCAAAATTGATCATGAAATATGTGATTATACCGAATACTATCGTCTGAACAGCGATGTATGGTACCTCTATTAGCCCCTGTCAATGGTATTAAGCAATTAGTAGGAGCAATCATCTAAAGAAGGCTTTAATTTTCAATGTATATAAGACTTACCTGGGCTGCTGCATAAGCTATTGGGGAGTACATACCAGCAGCTTTCTCTCTATAGAAGACAGTCCTTTCTATTGAAACAATTGGCTGTACAGAAGAAGAGTTATTTACCCCAAGAAACATGCATGCAGAATATAGAGCTCCCATAACCACGAACAGCTCTTGAGTTGATTCCCTACACAATAATAATGGCAAAGCAACTGTTTTATTAGTATAGGGTGTTAGAGATCCATGGATGGCGTCATATATAATATTATAAATGAATTAAATCTAATCATTCATTAAACAGAAAGAAATTTCTTGATTCGCGATTTAAACACATAAATGTTGACTTTAGGATAAAAGATCCCAAGAAATGATCATTTCATCAAATCTCAGTCCTCTGTCCGGATAATGTTATATTTTAAGACAAATGATAATAAAAGAGCGGTTACCTTTTTGACCCAACATCCCAAAATACGGTACCAAATATCAGAGCACTTATTGTGGTGAAGTATAACCTCATTGCATTATACGATGGACTTCTCCAGTACACAAGATTTTGTTTCCATATGCATCGTAAAAATTGGGAAAACAGATCTAGCGAATACAGAGTATCAAATTTTAGTGGTTGGGATCCTGCAGGAGGATGTCCAAATTGCATGATAGAAGACTCCACCCCCCTGTGAAAAATATTGACTAAACAGTTTAGTCATTCATCTGAAAACAAATCTTTCCATTCTATACCACCTCTAGCTTTAGGGTTGTGTAAAATATCATGTTTTGTGCCCTTTGAAGAAGTCGATTTTATTCCTAGCATCTCTGTCCTATCTAATCTTCTAAAACAGGAAACAGAAAATAAACCTCAGAAATAGCACGTAAGAAACTATAAACTAGAAGAACCTGTATTGATCCGAATTCCTGTAAAGATCTGCAAAATCTACATTAAGTTTCTCTTCAGTAGCAGGCGTAGTAACCTCAAGCACCCAGGTAGCAGGATTGTACCCATTCGGAATGGGGGGAATTCCTCTTATTCCCTGCAGAGCGTATAGGAAAAACAACCACAAACCAAAAATATAAAGAACAAACGAAGCACATTTGTTTCAACAGAGAAATCTAACATAAAAGAAGGAAGAATAAGAATTAGGAGAGGCATTCTTGTGTCATACATATTTACTCATCATATTCAGGGATATCTTGGGTAATTAGAAATGCCAGATAAGATGGAGAGCTGATCTATACTAATAAAGATTCCGTATTCTCTTTCTTTTCCTTTTCTTTTTCATCTCATATTTCATCCCAATAGGTCTAACCCTTTCAATTAGTATGCTCTTACCTACTCTACTTGTTCCTCCTTTTATATTAAATAAAATCTAGAAGAAGCACCAAGAAAAATCTTCAAACTGAGTACAAGAGTAAAAATTGTAAGTATAAGCATCTAACACGAAAATTTTCATATTCATAAGAGAAAAACCTAGTATTAATAAAGTATAAGTTGTTCGATGGAAAAGTAGGATGCTTCCAATTGGACAAACAGGCATTATACAGCAAAGAAAGAAATTACACAATATGAAATATCACTCTTCTAGCAGCAGCTGCACCAACAATAATAATAAAGCAGAACTAGATTCCAACCTCACCTGAAAGTAATCTACCATTATCTGTGACTGAACACCCAGCTTTCCCCCATATATTACTCGTCCGCCACGTTTCATAAGAAGTAACTGGGTAGAGAAAAAGAAATAAGCTTTACACCATTGAAGCTAGAGCATCATTAGTTATCAAAACAGATGAAAAATATTTAATTAGACTAACATCATCAAATGCTTCAAATATATCAATACTTGGTTGATGTATGGTGCAAACTACAGTTCTACCAGTATCAACAGTATTTCTAACAGCTCGCATAACAATAGCTGCTGCACGTGCATCGAGTCCAGAAGTAGGCTCATCCATAAAAATAATGGAAGGATTTGCTACAAGTTCCACTGCTATTGTTAATCGCTTTCTCTGCTCAGTTGATAAGCCAGAACTACCTGGCATACCAACCAAAGCACTTTTCAAAGCATCAAGCTCAACTAATTTCATCACTTGCTCAACAAACTCCTGTAGAATATTTCAGTGAATTAAAAGTTTGGAAATAATTCAGCAGGATAAGATATAACTCTTGTGGTGAAACAACTTACAAGTCTTTTAGCAACTCCAACTTCCTTGGGAAGGCGAAGAGCAGAAGAAAACAACAGTGACTCCTCAATTGTTACTTGAGGAGAATGTATATCATTTTGTTCAACATATCCTGATACTCTGGCAAATGTTCGTTGCTCTTTTGGGTAACCCGAAATTTTAATTTCCCCTTCTATGTACCCTCCTGTTTTCCTACCAGCCAGTACGTCCATCAAAGTGGTCTTTCCAGCCCCACTCGAGCCCACTAACGCTGTAAGTACACCGGGTGAGAAAACACCGCTGACGTTTGTCAAGAGCTGCAACCGAGTTTCAGGTATGCCCTGCTTGCTTATCTCCTGTAAAAAAACAAAAATTCTTCTAGAACTGGTTAAGTATGATGAGATCACTCCTATATTTTTGTGGAGAGTACGTCACAACATAGCATAGTGCATCAGGTGATAAAATTAGAAATTGCTAAATTTACAAATCCCCCACCTTTGGCATATCAACAAAATAATTGACATTGTGGAATGTCATTGTCAGTGGCTGAAATGGAAGAATCATTCCTTTCTTATTACTGTCCTCTCTTGCGGATTTGGAGCGGGGACTCGTTTCATAGACCTGATTACTGCCTGAAAAACCCATGTAATGAATAGAGACATTTTTGGGCAATAATACTACATTGTCAATCTTTGACTCTCTGGACATGCAAAGTTTGGCGGGTCGTTACCGTCTCTGGAAGATTTCTTTTCCGAGTCATCGTCATTTAGAATAACCGTTCGTGCTTTTTGTGGGGCTTCATTAAAGAGTAATAGGGCAAAGAAGAAGGGAATTAAATTAAAATAACAGAGAATATTTATAACTAAAAAAACTCCCTGTCCAAAGGGAATAGAAATCAAATTTCAACATAGAAAACATGCTTTTAAGTGGAAAACTAGTGGGAAATATTATTTAAAACTTACGATTCAGAAAGGTCAAGGCCACAGTGACCATGTTGTTGAAAAAAAGCGAATAGACAAGTAAAACTGAAACACCAATCCAATACCAGTAGTCAGCAGTTGGTAGGCTCTGTGAGACTAGGACATTGTAACCAACTGTGCTCTCCCCATTCTCGGATTTCTGCAGATAGTTTACACTGTAAACCATAAATATATGCTATAAATTCTTCTCTAATAAAATATAGATAAGATGTTCAACTCCTTCAGTTAATGATTTTGGTGAGTTGAGAGGGTATTAAAATCACTAAAACCAGCTGATAAAAAGTTTACCTTCTTCCACTCATCAATTAAGTCAAGTTTTAGTACAAGTCAAGGAAATCCTATTCCTTTACCGTGCTTACAGCGGCTCACGAAGCTAATTGTAAGAACGTTATGTAAATCAATCTTTACAGGTTAACTGCTGATTGGATGAGTCGTGAAACTAAATTTTGATTTGTCGGTTTTGATGCTGTTTTTTAGGAGTCATGATATTCTTTGTATGTTTCCTAATAGATATTTTTGGGCACTAAAAAAGAGTTATATTCCTTTACTCACTTTGTATAAATTTTGGTATTGGGAAATCAATAAAAATAACTCTATATTCTGTTTTAATATCCAACATTAACTCTTGGAGTATGGTCAACACATGAATTCATATAGTAAAACCAAATGCAATACCTTCATCCATCTTGTAGCAGTAAATTCATTAACAGTAATAGCACGTTGTCCATAGGTAAGGGGGGACAACCAGTAGCCCCAAATCCACCACGGTTTAATCATTGCTGAAGAAATAACAGCCAAATCACTCCTAATAACAATATCGTTAAATTTTTCTTTAATATACAGTTTACTGTGTTGCCTACCTTTAGGTATAATAAATCCTCCTAGTAAGAATACAATAAGTAATGAAGCTGATCCATATGTATTGGCAAGAACCATATCTCGTGCAATAGCAGCCATCATACGGAAGAGACCTAACGCCATTTGATGCATTAAAAAAAGTAAAAGCATGTAGCGAAAAAACCTGAAATATTTAACAAAAGTCAGTGATTACAAGGGTTAAAAAGAAAGAAAATATGAAACTTAAAAAATGGTATAGAATTAAGATACCTTCCTGCTGATGGAGCAAATCCAACACTGTAATATACAACAGCAGTCCATATAACAGCCTCAATAACGGAATAGGGTACACGTAGAACCCAACTGGTAACAGACCACGCCCATGCAGGATAGAACAAATTATCTCTTTGTTTATAAAATACTGGAAGCCGACTTATCAAGAGTGGTAGCTCAGAAAAACCATTAAACATCATGTGAACCATCCCAAAAAATAGAGCAGAAAGATAAAGACGTCCGTAAACCTCATCTGTGGGATGTAACCTTGTTCGCAGGAATATTGTACATGTGACAAATCCAACAAAAGCAACCTTTGCCAGCAGAAAAAGAATTTAATGTAAATACATATGGACCCAAAAAGAGAAAATTGTGAATACATTAAATAGTTAAGAGAAACTGAAAAAAAAAATATTGAGAACTTTCAAATATTATAAAGTTTAATTTCTGTTCACACTAAAGTATAAAAAAAAAAGATCAACCAGTTAAAATTAGAATTTGTATAACTTTTAATAATTATTATACAAACCAGCAAACTAATAATCATATACATCTTGTTTTTGACAGATCATCACAGAAAGCCAATTGCATCAAATATAACTTATATAATGTCGGAGTTAGTACAACGCTATTCATCTAATATAGTAATTTTTGGGCTTAGTTAATAAGTTATTGAATTATTTAAAAGCTTAAATGATTTCTTATGTTTTAAAATATTTTAATCGGGTTAACTTTGCAATCTATTAAATGAATCTTGCTCAGCAGATTTAATTATAAACCTTTATGTATTAAGAAAAAAATATATATGATACTAAAAAACTGATAATTCAAGAATTTTATTAATTCTTGTCATCCAACTTTTTGAAAAAGATGTAACGCACGTAAAGCATATAATTAAGTCAGTAACTATCATACTTGTCATGAAAAGCATAAACTTGAAGTTACGATGAGGATTGCAGTGTAACTTTGATGAGTCCAAACATAAAACAGATTTATTTAAGAGTTGACGAGTTCATATAATCATGATAGCAATCATATTTCCATGATAGAATAATTATGCAGATATGATTATCAGGGATAAAAGGAAGGAAATTTTGAAACAATATCAATATCAAACTTAATTATTTGCAAGGACTGATTGCATTAATTAACCGTATCATGTTATCTGAATAAGAAAACACAACGGAAATAATCAAAAAAGACACACGCAATGTAGTATATAGAATACCTATATTAAAACAAGAGGCCATGGAAATTAATCCTTAAAGTGATATATTATTACAATTACTCAATATTACACACTAATAGACGGAAAAATACATCACTTCCAAACTTAAAATATTAATATTTTAACTTATTCTTTTAATATTTAACTTAAAATACCAATATATATTATTATATTATTAAATTAGGTATCGGTATAATTTTTTGGATGAGTGTCAAACTATATTTTCCATAAAAAATACTTGCTATTTTTTTTTCTGGTTTTATTATTATTTTATAACATTAAGAATAATTACAAAAGGACAATATCTTATTGAAGTTTCGTACAATAATGACAAAAATATATTAATATAACTTATTTATATTTTGAAACAAGAAATAAAATATAAATAAGATTTTGTTTTAGTTATAATAAAAATAGAAATAAAATTTATTTTTTTATATTGAATATATGCTAATTTTTTTGTTTATCTAACAATATTATCTTCCTTGAGTACAGTAAAATAAAAATAAAAATTTTAATTATTTAGTTGGTATCTACGGCTATTATTTTTTTAACTTCTATATTTTTAAAAAAGTTCTATTCTACATATTAATCCTTTTGTTCTATGCATATCTTTAACTCATTTTAGTCCCTAAAAAAGGATTTAAGAAATTAAAAATAACATATGTATTGAAAAAAATATATTTAAAGTATATATATATATATATATATATATATATATATATATATATATATATATATATATATATATATATATATATATATATA
>Ga0099822_1007276_pt1 | contig 14321 bp, 4 predicted proteins | sample CowpeawhiteBW_FD_76839 | JGI IMG/M metagenome (GOLD analysis project Ga0099822, IMG submission 76839) | Root nodule microbial communities of legume samples collected from California USA - Cow pea white BW | ecosystem: Host-associated > Plants > Roots > Nodule | place: USA: California | collected...
ATATATATATATATATATATAAATAAAATAATATATATATATATTATATTAATATATATATATATATAAAAAAATATATATATATATATATATATATATATATATATATATATATATATATATATATATATATATATATATGATAAATGATTTATCGACTTTCACTCGTATAAATGTTTTAGTAACTTGAATAACGGAGTGTTGGTAGATGAATTTCTCTCGTGATAATTTGGAGCATAAACACATCATCAATCTGATGAACACAAGTCGGAGACTGTTTGACCAAATCGAACAAACAACTTATGCAATATAGCATCTTCTTCTGGTTTTGTAAAAGGAAAAGAAAAACGTGTCATGCGTATAAAATTCAGAATAAACTGAAATGAGTGGCATCCAATTCTATAGAAAGAAAACACATGAGTGATACTAATGCTGTAATTCCACTACCTGACTCCAGCAGTGTTGATGGGCCAGTTGAGTGGGAATGAAAACAAAAGAGATCTAAAACTAATTACAGAGAAATGAGAAATAAAAATGGCTAAAGTAGCAAAATTCATGTCTCTGGGATTTCTTGCTTCCTCCTGTAACATCACAATGGATTTATCGAGGGAATCTTATTGTCCATCCTTATCAACTTCTGCTACAGTTCTATTATGCATCACACCTTGTGATGTGAAGAGAACATGTTCTGTGCATGAGAATTTATGTCAAATAATTGATAGCTGCTGCTTAATTGCACAATCATCAGTTTAACTAATGTACACAAACTTTTTTCTGACTCTGTTATTTGTGCTTTGGACCCACTAGCTCCAGAATCCATGTGCTGTGTTTGGCATCGAATGTGAGGGATGGGTCATTCTGATCGGGAATCAACACCTCTTATTACGCTTCAAATCTCCTTCACTCACATGCCAATATTTCTTCGTACAAAAACTATTTTCGTAGCTATGAAATGCTATGATTGTATTGTCCATAATAAGTTTGGTGGAAGTGTTCAAAACTAATATAGGAATCATGTAACAAAATATGATGATCTTTGAGTTTTGAAACTAAATAATAATATGTATTTTTTATTTCTGAAAATATTTTTATTTTTTACTGTTATTATTATGAAGAAAATCCCATATTTTCACATTTTGAATAAATATTCGATCAAATTTGTATTTTTTTATTACAAAATAATTATGTCTGTCTCTATTAAAAATATATTTTTATATAGTAGATTTTTCTTAGTGTTGTTTTTTTCATCATCTTTTGATTTAAGAGTTGTTGTAAATAGTATTATATTCTTTTAGACTATTTTATACAATAAACCTTTCTATGCGTGGTAAACTTAATCATCAGCATTACTATATAAATGATTAATAATTTAGATTTTAGACATATTAATCAGTATTTTTTTTCTTTCTTATAGTTTTTTCTAATATACTTATTTAATATATATGTATATATATATATATATATATATATATATATATATATATATTTTACTTTTATATTTAGCTTTTCATGCATAGGTTGTGATTCTTCAGTGTTTTATGAGTTCAAATCTATGAATTCATTCATTTTCTCTACCGTTTTCCCATACGACTGAGTATTTTTGTAAAATTAATCTGTACTTTTATTTGTGTGTTTTATTTGCATTTTTTTACGAATTAAGATGCATACTTCTTTGTGTCGATATACTTATTTATTACAGGCAGATTTATCCTTATTATGTATGTAGATGTATCTTTCTGTGAATTTACTTTAGACTAATGGGTCGAAATGCATGTAAAGACACTTTGATGTTTAAGTAAAATGTATAAGCAAAGTAATAAATATATATTTAATTAATATTTTATATTTCACCAATTTATAATATTAAAACATATGTATTTACCAACATTAAGGTGTGTTTGTTTTCATGTTTCGGAATCCAAATATCTGTTCATATATTATTAAAAGTCACACCAATGTTTGACATTTTTCTTTTATGTTTTATTTAGTACAAAATGCTGGTTGATTTCAAAGCAACATCCTTATATTTTTCTGTTGAACGAAATTTTTTCGTTTCATTCAAAGAATATATATTTTTTTAATTGGAATCCAAAAACACTATTAATTGCGTGTTCAAAATAATCTTTTAGCACTTGGTTAGAATATAATCAACTAATTGATTATCGAAGATTTTTTTAACATAGGATCAAGATGTAATAGTATGACCAAAAGAGTCTATAAAAGAAAAACTCATTTTCTTTGCTCAATATCATATATATTGACTCTATTAGTATAATGAATGACCCTCAAGTTTGAGGAAGGACAAATGACAAAAAAGTCTTTAAATTTTATTTTTATTTTTGTCGAAAGAAAAAGTCGGTCTAATTGGGCATACCATTGAAGAAAGCTAACTCTTGAATGGGCAACAAATAAAAAGTAGTTTAAAATGCTCCAAGTTGATTGTGGTTAGGTTCTCATGGAAAGAAAGATGTCATCATCTTGAAGAGAGAGATAAAAGCTATCAATTCTAACTATTATACTTGAGAGGGGTCACTTTTCTTAAATAAAACATTTGAGGTCGATACATTATTGGTTTTAACATGGGGAGGAAACAATTTTGAAAACAAAATATCTTAGGTTGAGATGTTATTGATTTAACTTGAACTCGGGAGGAATCACAAAGTGAAACATTAAAAGCTGAGATATTATCATTTTTATCTTAAAATTAGGAGGGATCACTTTTGGAAATGAAATATCCTAAACCAAAACACATCATTCAATTGAACTTGGGAGGGATTACTATTGGAAATGAAACATCCTAGGCCAACATGTTTGTAACTTGAACACGTGAGAGATAACTTTTGAAAGTGAAACATCCTAAGATGAGATGTTATTGATTTTAACTTATCTTTATAAGAGAAACATCTTAGGTCGAGAGATTATTGATTTTAACTTGAACTTGTGAGGGATCAAATTTAGAAGTGAACCATCATAGACCTAGATGATGTCAATTTTAACTTGAACACCTTTTGAAGAGAAACATCCTAGCTTAAGATGTTATTATTTTTAACTTGAATGTAAGAGGAATCAACTTTGGAAGTGAATCATCTTAGGTTGCAATGTTACTGAATTTAACTCACGACAAATCACTTTGCGAAACATCCTAGGTTAAAGACGTGTTAGGATAGCAGGATCGAATTAAATATCATTATATTATCTATTTTTTCACTGATTAGAGATGTGGAAGAGGAGAACTTAATGTCTCTAACTTAGTTCATGCTCTGACCTCTTTTTGTCCTCTTCTTTGGAAGACAATATTTTGTTGGCTTCCATTACCTATTTTCACCACCGTTGATTTCATCCACTCTTCTCTTCGCATGCTCATTTTAGTGCCATCAACTCCTCCTCCTGGTACAAAGCCTTTTGGTACAAATTATAACACTTTATTATCTTGTAAATTTTTTTGTTTTATTTCTTATTATATATCTCCTGATTTTAATTCTATCGAGGGAGATATCATATATTTTATTCTCTTGTATTATTATCAAATATTCAAAATATTCATGTATTATGATGATATATTGGGTTTTGTTTGATCCTTATATTATGTAATATTGTACTTTATATATCAGACAAGTTTCCAATAGATCAATATGAAAAGTTAAATTTTAGTTGCTTTTCATCAAACACCTCTTGTGCATATTTTTCTTTCTCATAACTTATACATATCTAACATGCTATCAGAACTTGTTTTTCTGAAGGTTATATTTCATGAAAGTATTTTTGAAAGTTATATTTTAGCTGCATCCAGTTTTGTGGGGTTGAGTTAGGCTTAAAGTCCTCTTTCTAACATGGTATAAGATGAAAAAAAAAACACTTTCCGCATTTTCTCCTTTCTTATGAATTTCTTGTCATAGTGAATCCTACTTCATCCTCAAACTCTCCCACAAACCCTATGAAGGGACTGTTTTCTCACGATGTCGACTTTCTCACTGTCTCGACTTCTCAAGGTTCTTGAATTTTTCAAATTTCTTAAGGTTCTCGAATTTCTTGAAGTTTTTCGTTTTTCTCAAGTTCTCAATTTTGTCAAGTTCTCAATTTTTTCTCAAGTTCTCGACTTTCTCAAGTTCTCGGCCTTCTCAAACCAATCTCTCAAGGTTCTCACCTTCTTCAAGGTTCTCTCATTCTCAAGGTCCTCGCATTCTCAAGATTCTCTTCATCCGAGTGTTCTCCAAAAACTGTTACTTTCAAGTTGGACTTTCATAAACTCCATGCCCATTTTAATTCTATTGATAGAGATATCATATAGTGTATTTCTTATATTATTATCAAATATTCATGTATTATAATAATATGTTAGGTTTTATTTGATCCCTTATATTATGGTATATTGTCTTCTATATATTAAACAAATTTCCAATAAATCAATATGAAAAGTTATATTTTAATTGTTTTTCATCTAACACCTTTTGTGCATATTTTTTTTTTCTCATAATTTATACATATCTAACATTTTCTTGTCATAGTATTGGATACCAAAACACTAACTACAATTAAGATAAAAATTGCACAGTTCACAGGAAAAACTATGCTCATTGTGTTAAGTCTTGTTCCCGTCTAATATACTAATGGTTGGGAACAAGAATCACTTATGAGTTTTAGGATACACCAATCTAAATAAATATATATTACGTGTGAAAAATAGGTTTTGGTAGCTTTAAATGGAGATTAGGCATTAAAACTACATTTAGGTTGGGTATATTATGTTGTGTTCGCCTTTCCATGATATAAAAAGTTTAGTTTTGAATTGGTTACGGGATATTATGACACGGTCATGTTAATAAAAATATTACAGGGATAAAAAAAAAGAATAATCCTAAGGCTGTGTTTGGACTGAACTGATGAGTCTGAAACAACAGTAATGTTCAGCCCATGATACATAGCCCATAATTCAGCTTGGATCACGGAACAAAATTCTACTTTTTCCACCACCATAAATTTATTGGCGTCTCTCATTCAGATTTTTCAAAAGATAAAAACTACATTATAAAAAGCGAATTAGAATATCTGGCGGTACTTAACCACTTTTATCGTATTCTTCTTCATTGACACTTAAGATTTAACAAAATTTAATTTTTATTCCAGAGCTAAAAAGCTAATCCAACTTCTTATTTTATTTTAAATAGACCCCACAATTTATCTATATTTACCACCTTTTCCCATTTCTTATCTACTATTTCCTTTTTGTTTGAATGATTCCTCATTTTATTCCAATACTAAAACTTAACAAGAACTGGTTCTTAACTTTAAGAACTGAGCAAGATCCTGTTGTTGGAGTTGCTATTAGGCAATGAATAGAAGGTATCAATTTATAGGGAATATCCCATCAAAATCAGCAAGAACAAACTTAACACAAACATACCAAACTAATAAATAAATAATAAAAGATTACATCTTATCACCCTTTACCAAATAAGTATCCACTTTGCAACTTTATTTTAAAATATCAATACTTTAATTTAAAATTAAAGTATATTACAATATTAGTATAATTAGTTGTCAAATCATTGTTTCTTTATAATCGGTTCTAAAAGTATCCATATCCTAAATAATATATTTTATTGGTTTTTATATTAAATAAATGCATGCCTATATTTATGTAATATAATTTACTTAATTTTAAATAAAATACACATTTTCACTCTCACTCATATGTCTCTTACATTTTTCTCTACTGTTTTCAAATAATATTTTATTAATTCAGAAGAAGATATAATTGAAAATTGAAAGGAAAACTTAATGGGGGCACCTTTGGTGTGCAAAATGGAGCTTGAATTAATTCTAAAGACCGAACAACAATCAGCCAATTTTTTTCATAACTTTGTGAAACATGAAGGAAGCTGTTAAGGGCAACATGAATAAAAACATGAGTAAAGTATTTTACAATGAAACATGCTTATTAATTGAGGACAGAACAAAATACGAGAACATCCAATTCTCTTGAAATGTTATTACTCTCCCTCTTGGAACAAGGTTGAAGGAAAAGATAAAAAAGATTGATCATGGTGTGTGCGCATTGGATTCAGACTCAGAAGATGGCCGGTTCTTCAACTCAGGATGCTTAATTTCCTCGATCATTCTAGCAACTTCATCCATTCTAGGCCTATTTTCTGAGCCCTTAGCTACACATGCTAATGCAATCTGAAGCATCTGCACCATTTCCTCTTCAACGTATTGTCCTCTCAGAAGCTCCTCATCAAACACTTCTGCAGTCCATTCCTCCCTCACAACAGACCTCACCCACCTTGGAAGATCAACCACATCCTCGTACCCTGGATACCTAAGTGGGGTCTTCCCTGTCAGCATTTCAAGCAGCAGCACCCCAAAGCTGTATACATCAGACTTCTGAGTGATCTTCTTTGAGTCTGTGACTTCTGGAGCTCTATATCCATTGCCTCTCGACATGGTTGCTGGGGTGTTCATTAGAGGTGGCAATCCAACATCACTGATGCAACCCTCTAGTTCTTGGGTTATCAGCACATTGTTTGACTTGATGTTGCCATGTGTGAATTTTGGACCTCCCTCGGAGTGGATGAAAGCAATTCCCTTTGCAGCTCCATGCAGAATCTTCACTCTGGAATCCCAGTCAAGTGGGGTTCTTCCTGCACCTCTGTTTCCTGTTGCATACAATTCAAGTTCATAAGTTGTAGATGCGACCACCAGCTTTAGTTCAATCAGTAACTCAAGCATGGAATTCAAGACATGATTTTGCAAATGTTAAGGATGTTGAGTAGATAGTGTTTGCACCGACAATGTAAAAGCTTTTGTATAAACTACCTAAATTTGTCAACTTTCAATCAGAAGTTGGTTATAGAACAATGATTGATACCAAGTAAAGTCGCTTTATCATATTTTAGTTAAAACTGAGAGGTTCATGTAGAATCACAAGACTTGTTAGTTTTGAAGAAAATGAGAAGAGTTTTGTACTTACCGTGCAACAGGAAAAACAAGCTGCCACCTGGCATGTAGTTGTAAACCAGAAGTTTTTCATCTTTGGAATAGTAATAAGCCCTTAGGGGCATCACATTTGGGTGGCTTCCAAATTTCCCAACAATCTCCAAATGCTGCTCAAACTCCTTCTTTCCTACCACAACTTCTTTCAACCTTTTGACTACCACTGTTGTTCCCTCCTCCAAAACAGCCTTGTATGCTGTTCCATAACTTCCTTTTCCAAGAACTTCAGCTGAAGCCTTCAGCAAATCCTCAAGGTCAAAGCTTGAAGAGGAACCTTCAAAGAAAAATAGTTTGTTTTTTTCAGCCCCTTGCACCCCACTTCCGAAACTCTTTGAAACCTCTGTCTTTCCAGCACAAGAAGCCTTTCCTTTCAGTATGCCACTGCTTTTACTGTTCTTCTTCCTCTTCAAACAGAACACACAGATCACTACAACTAGCAGAGAGAGGAAGGCAAAGACCCCAATGACTAGAGCAAGGATAGGAGCCAGGCCAAAGCTTTTCTTATGGTTGGTACCCTTTTGGTTTTGGGTGGTAGGTGGGGTGAGTGGCTGGTAATCATCAGTGGAAGGAGATGGAGAAGGGGAGATTGTGGAGCAATCATTTAGTGGTGGCCCACATAAGAGAGAGTTCCCGACAAAAGAAGAATAAGGGAATGTCTTTATGGAATTTGGAATTGAGCCATTGAAGTTATTATAGCTCAAGTTCAAATGTTTGAGACTTGGAAGGTTGAAGTCAGGAACAGCACCAGATATGGAATTGTTTTGGAGATACAACCAAGTGAGTCTTCTCAGGTTCTGAAATGTAGGTGGGATGCTGCCAGAAAAGGAGTTAAAGGAGATATCAAATGCAAAGAGTTTAAGGGACACAGGAGAAGGAATTGCACCAGAGAAGTTATTGTGCTGAAGGTATACAAATTGGAGTGAAGGAATAGAGAGGATGTTAGAAGGAAGATTTCCTCTTAGGCCATTAGAATGAAGACTGAGGACCCTAAGAGCATCTAGTTTTCCTATGCTGTTCTCTTGAATGGTCCCGGTTAATCCCATTCCTGGAAGGTGAAGGCCTATGACACGTGTGCCATTTGAGTTGCATGTCACACCAACCCATGACATGCAAATTGAAGCAGAGTCATTCTTCCAGTTGAGCCTTGGGGCATGTAGAACACTTGAAGCAAACTCCAACAGAGCTTGTTTGTCAGAGTTCAAGTCAGCTACAATCAGGCCACAGAGAGACAGTGTGGAGCCGAATAGAACAAGTGTAACAATTGAGAACTGCAACTTCATGGTTATTGTTTTATGCAAAATCAAGGCAAGTGATGGTTCCGGCTTCTGAGCTTAACTGTTCTTCATTCTCTCCTAGTCTGGCTTTGGAAGTTGCAGCAAGTTGTTGGCTGATCCTGTAGCTGAGAAAGTACAATATTGTCAAAGTTCAAATTGACTAGTTTTTGTTCAGACAAATGATCATTTGGGTAAGCATGATTACATGAAGCTATCCTAAAATCAGTGATATTTTAAGTTTTAAACTGTAGCAGCACACAAACAGGAAGTGTTTAGTTTACAAGATGAAAAGAGTAGGAAAAACACATTACTGAGGGTTGAATTAAAAAAAGGTATTGCAGAAAATTTGAATTTTACGACAAGTCTCCTGTTTATGCAGAAAACTGAAAACAACACTTGCTGTAGCTTTTGCAGAGAAGAAAAAAAAAATAAAGCAAAAAACACAGTGTCATTCGTGCTTGCTTACCATTTACAAAGAAAGGGAACTTCCTTCTTTCAAATGCATCAGTTGAGGCATTTTCTTTCATTCAATACCTGAAGTGTTATGCTGACTCCTCCATTTAAAAAGAAAAAGTAAAAAGCCAAAGGTTTGCCTCTGAACTTTAGATAATGGGGGACTAAAGTGCATTTTTCACCGAGAATAAAGAAATTGCCTCACAAATCGGTGGTTATAAGTTTCAGAAACAACCAAGAAGGGAGAAGTTAAAAGAAAAACAAAGGGCACTATTGTGATAGTTAAGAATCCAAGAAAAAATAGAACTCAAAAAGAAAAAGTAAAAGTTTGATTCTCCGGTGTACTTTATAAAGAAAAAGCATTCTTTACCTAAAGCAGACCGCATTCTCATAATTTATAAAAGATCAACATAAATCATTGGTGTTGATTTCTCATTTCTGCCACCTTATCTGGTCAGTGAATACTGCAGAAAGGTCATTTTGAAGCACAGAAAAATATTTGATTAACCAGATTTTGACACGCACAGAAACAAAGGATGATTGAAGAGATGCAGATGGGTCAGGTGTTGTATTAAACAACTCAAAGCTAACATAGCATCAACATCTCAACAAAAACAATTTTCAGATTCCTCCTCCACTTAAAGCAAACAAAACAAAACGTTTGTCCATCATCCGAACTAAATAAAACATTAAAATTAACAAAGTCTAGAGAAGAAATCGAAGACATACAGTTCACACCTGAAAAATTCTCCAATTTGTGAGACATATATAACCAGAAAGACACTCAAAACTGAATCATGAAGATGGATAAAAACTTTACAGGGATCAGGAACAAACAACAGTTGTGTGATGAGCATCAGTAGTAACAGGAATTCTTCTATCTTTAATCATGGATAATGAAATATTTATCAAGTGTTCCAATCTAAAAACTGCAAGTATTGGAGATGGAATTAGAAGGAAGTAGAGATGCTACCTTGGCATGAAATTCAGTTCTGGGAGGCTGAGAACACATCACAGAGTGAAGCATCACTGCACGAAAAATGAGTTAGGAAATATCACCGAGGTAAAGAAGAAAGCAAGTTAATTAGTAAAGCAAAGCACAGTGTGAAATGGAGCAATAGTACTTGACTATTTTTGTTTCTTACAAATATAGTATGACTTGTAACTTTAAAATTGAGAAGGAGCCTAGTTTTCCCTTAAAGTTACTTACAACTCAGCACAGTTGGTGTTGGTGGCATCAGACTTGGCATTACAGTGTTACCAATAATAAGAGTATGATTTCTTCTCTTTTCAAGAGATTCACACAGAAAAAAGGAGAGGGTAGCTGAATATGTTTGATGAAAAACCGTAAGAAGAAGAAAAAAATGAACTTTCCTAGTCGCTACAATGACAGCAATAATGAGGGAGTTCAGCAAACATTTTTATGTAGCTAACTATAGTACAAGTACATTAATATCCACCTGCTGCTTTTGAAAATGGCCCAACATATAAGGAACAATGCATGAATTTTGTAGAGGTAATCGTATGAAAAAGAAGTACAAAGACCACCGAGGCATAAATAAGGATATGCTGACATGCCACTCTGAAAACTACTGAAGAACCGTATAATGGAGTACTTTAAAAACCTCACTTCCCCATCATTATTTCACTCTTTCAACATAGATAATAACTCTTGTATTTCTCTCTACAGTTAAAAATTTCAGAGTATGAGTTAGTCTTTGTCAAAACTAGGAGGAAGGAAGGAGTTCCCCCAGTGGTTATGATTGAGTAGGAAACCTTTCTTGAAGGAGTAATTAGAGGTTCATGAAGAGGAAAGTGATTGAAATAAATTCCTGTTTTGAATTGTTATTCAACATCAAAATCCATGAGCATGGTCCCCTATGAGAATTAATTAATTAAAAGAAGAGGGCACTTTGCACTCTAAAACCTATTATTGTATAGGCCATGATGAGGTACTAATGAGGGAATGAGAATCAGGTAAAAACTGGGGGTTGTTAACTAGTTATGAAAATCCATTACAGTCCATTTGATTAAGAATATTTTGATGATTACCTATTGTCATGTTCCAAAGTGTTTGACTAAAGATGAAGTAGGAATAGGATAAAGGTGTGAACAGAAACTAAACATTTAAAATTGGCACATATTGGCTATGTTTGTGAGAGAGACTAGACCACAATGGGGCCAACTGTTTAATGAGTTACCCATAAAAACACGAAGAAGGTGGTTGGCTGTTACAGAAGCATTTCAAATCCTTTCCTTTCCATCCTTCCACACTATTCTTAATGCTATTTTAGATATAGGTAGGCTGTCACTCATAACTCATCGTGTCATCATATCTGTTTCCACTTTCAATAAAAGATAAATTAAGAGAGAATTTTGATAATAAGCAGCAATTTTACATTGCACGCATCACATTAGTGATGATCTCAAAAATCTTATAGTTCATGCATGTATATATGGATCAACTAGTTGTTTAATGAGTAAGTTCGGTTAAAGTTTGTCCGGTTAAAAACTCAGAATTTCACTTGTGACTCATGTATAAATGTCAACTCCCTTCTAAAATAAGTTTTTTTAGTAGGTCGAAAAAACTCCATCATCCAAAACATGGGTTAGGCTCGAGCAAACGATGAATATTTAAAATACTTTAGGTTACAAATTGATCTATAAATATTTCACATTATTATAAATTGGTTTTTTAATGTGAAACTTTATTACAATGTTGAGGCCCAACTCAACTGGATTTTACATGGGTTTGAAACTAGGTCTAACATGAGTCTGACACAACTCGATCTAGTCTCAATCCGACCTAATCTCACTTGAGCTTAGTCCAACCCAACAAAGTTTGATTTGAGCTTGACTCAGTTTGAGCCATTTTGATCTGGAATAGGCCTAACCAACATAACATAGATTTTGTGGACCCTCAAATTGATTTGGACTTGACCTAACTCAATTCTATCTTAACCTAAATCACATTTAGTCTAGTTAAACCTGACCAGGACCTAACGAACTTGTTTGGACCTAGCTCGATCTAATCTAACTTGGCTTGATCTGACCCAAACTTGCATGACTTGGACGCAACTCGACTTGAACATTCTTGATTGGATTCGAGTCTGATATAGTAGGTCTTACCTAAATCGGTCTAACTTAATTCTAGGTCAACTTTTCCAAATCTTGGTCCATTCCAACAAGGTTTAACTAGACCGACCCTAATAAACTTGAACTTGGCTCAACTCAACCTAACTTAGGTTCAACCCACATTGCTTGATTTGGCCTGAATTGGATTGAGCTCTTCTTAGCCCAATCTAACATGGCCCAATATGGACTTGGCAATACTAATTTTGAGCTTGATTCAAGCTTACATGGACATACTTGACTAAACAAGACATGGATTGTGAGATCCTAAAAATTTTAATAATTAAATAAATATAAAAATATTGTTTAATATTTTATATAAAAGATAAAATGGTTTGTTAGTTATAAATTTAAAGTGTTTATTTTAGTTTAAAAGATTTATTTTTAAGAAATAAGATTTGGTGAATAATTATTCAATTAGGAAAAAATATTATTAGATATTAGTTGGTATTCTTGGATATTATTATATTTACAAATTAAAAGATATCTTGAGATATTGTTAGACATTATGAGATATTCTTATATATTGTTATATTGTTATTGTTAGGTAATAATAAGTGGTAATAAAATATTGTACTTTTCCTGGAAATATTAGGCTTATAAATATATGGGAGAATAAAGTTTAAGGGAAATTTTTTTAAAGGTTGAGTTTTGAAGGGCGAAGGAAGAAGTGAAGTGTAAGAGGCAAGGGGAGCTTACATTCTTATTTTCTTCCTTGTCTTCTTGTTTGTATGTGATATATTATTTTATGAGTCAAAATTGAAGAGTTAATGTTATTTAGTATAATTGTGATGACATGTTAATATGTTCTTATTTGAAAACATAAATGTATGCTTGTTTGTGGTGGCTCAACAAAAGGTAGGGCACTTCGCCTGTAAGACTCTCTAGGAAAATCGTGGGAAGTGGAACCTAAAGACTCCACCCTGGGAGAAAGGAGGAGTGGACTTCGTCCATAAGACTCTTAGTGAACAAAAGGGGTTTTAACTTCGCATGAGTGAATGACTAGTAAACTCTACATAGTGGTACAAATGATAAACATTGCCCGTAAGTGTCTTCAAGAGAGTAGTGGGTAGGGGTGGCAATGTGGGTCGGCCCGACCAGTTTAGGCCCTTCTTGCACTTGGCCCGCAAAATACGGGTTGGGCTAGCTCGTCCCGCGTTGAAAATGTGGACTGAAAAGTTTGGCCCGCCCCACATAAGTTCTGGCTCTCGGTTCAGCCCGCTTTTTTATTATTTTTTTTAATTCTTAAGATAAAGCTTTCAATGTTCAACAAATTGGAAAATTTCAACAAGTTCACAAAATTAAGCAAAGACTTTGGGGAGTTAAATGATAAATTGATAATTCAACATGTTCATCATATTCATATTCATATTTGTACTTTGATATGCATGATGTATTCTTCAAATTTTTGCACATTAAAAATACATAACTCTTGTCTTTTCCACTCATACAAGAATTTGGAATATTCATGCAGAAGTCCAAAAGGAAAGTAACCAATATACACAAGTGCTGGTTTGTTTTTCTTTTAACTTTTTTTCTAAGGGTCGCGGGCCAGCCCGCACGGGTTGTGAGTTATGCGAACTGGGCTTTTGCGGGCCAATGGGCTCAATATTTTGGCCCACCCCGCATCCAAGCCCACATTGTCACTCCTAGCAGTGGGAAGTGAACTCCGTCCGTCTGTATGACTCTGGGAGCAATGATGAGTTCTAGCTCTTATGTTGAGTGAATGAGTGGTCTGCTATGTGCGTAAGTTGTAGTTGAAAACCTGATATTTACTTAGTTCTCGAAGAACAAAAGGCTAAAAACTTTGTGAAAGTTGGTAACAAGCTATGAAAGTTGTTTATCATGTGGCTTTGTATGAGATGATGCCTTGAGTTGAGACCATTTTAGTGTTGAGCTAGTGTGTGAGATCATTGTTGCTTCGATAATATGTTTTGAGCTAGGATATGATCATGGGTCGGGTTAGAATGTTGGTGGAGGGATATGACGTAATTTTCTTTTATTATTTAGTTGTGAATTGTAATTGTAAGGTTGGTTGTTTGTATGTTAGCTCACTCTTCTATTTTAGTGGTTATGATTTACACCTACAATGATCGTTTTTATACTGGAGCATATGATAGTAGAAGTGTTGAGGAAGATGAGCGATCCTAGGAAAAGGGATCAATATCATTAGATGTTTGGGATAGTCTTTTAACCTTATGTTTTTCCTTTTCAATAAGTTTGTTGTAAAATAATATTTTTTTTATTGAGATTTTCAACAAAAATAGGAATGAAGTTTTTTTTCAATTATGTAATTTGCATTATAGATTTTAGAAAGTGAAAATTAGGATGTTATGTAACATCCCGTTTTCATAGTTTTTAAACTATTAAACAAAACATTCAAATTTTAATAGTTCAGAAGCAGATGATAACATAGGCCAACATAATCTAATACAGTCATCCAAAATAAATGCATACACTGATCAACAT
>Ga0099822_1007278_pt1 | contig 14317 bp, 3 predicted proteins | sample CowpeawhiteBW_FD_76839 | JGI IMG/M metagenome (GOLD analysis project Ga0099822, IMG submission 76839) | Root nodule microbial communities of legume samples collected from California USA - Cow pea white BW | ecosystem: Host-associated > Plants > Roots > Nodule | place: USA: California | collected...
ATGGCTTCGGTTCTTAACCGAGGCCAAAAGCTGTGCTCTTTTGGCCTCGCCCCAATATGCTTCGGTTCCCGAACCGGTGCAGAATATGATAAACAACCGCTGCCAAAGGCCCTTCCTGCACTGATGCTTGTAGTCGATTTATGCGATTATTGTATATTGGGCAAATTGTTTTAACCAAAAATAATAATTACGAAATATTGATCTTTTTTACCATGTATGTTTATATTACATCCAATGAAAATAATGCATAAGAAACATTCATTAAATTGTTACGATGTCAACAATTAATACATAACAAAATCAGCAACATGTCTACACTTTATCATCTTCTACAACATGCTTTCAATTCAATTTATTATACACTATAACAAATAAAGATCATAATTTATTGGTCACATTAATTTCAAAAGCAAGATAAATTAACAATAAATAAGTAATAAACAATAAATAAAGAAATAATACATATATTATACTTACCCGATATTTGTAATCCTGTCGTGGTGGTGGAACTTACAGTCCCTCATTTGGGCTATGTGTCAGATGATGCGGTAATACAATCAGTAGATCACTATCCGACCTAGGAAGTATATATGGATGTGAGACAAATTCAAACCATTCATAGTATCCTCACTCACACCTATGATGAGGTGGTGAACAAAGTGCAACCACCTATCGACTATAACATCGTAAATGCTCCTTTCGTATGGCATAGGTGGTTGTGGAATGCTTTGCTTATAGATGTATTGTTGCAAGACACGCTTTGAACAATGGCACTAAACACAAATGCTCAGTCAAATGTAGCCTAAGAACATAGAGATTGCCTCAAATGGACGACTTTGGCAATGACCCTCACATGGAGTCCATATGACCCAACAAGCATTAGACAGACTAAACTGCAAGCGTACAACACCAAGAATGGATATATTTTGTCCAATAACCCATCTGGTTACTCATGATTGAACTTCATCATATGTGTGATTCATAATCCTCTTTTTCACAATGTAAAAAGTGCTCATATATCCACACTTATTCCAAATTAATTTTAATATTTATACAAACATAAGCAAATAACAACTTATCGAAATACACTGCAAAAAATCCTGTACATAGTGACATTTTTAATATGACGTTTTATAAAAAAATGTCACAATTTACATTATAATACAACATTCTAATAACTGCCATAATTTATATGTATAATATGATGTTTTTAAGTGTTACTATTTTAAGTCACATTACCAATAAAAAATATGACATTTTAAAGTGTCATTTTATAATAAATCATTATTTTTTTTAAAACATTTAACTTTTCATTTACCTCTTATATTTCCCTCTTTTTTACATACTCTCTCTTTCTAATTTTTCTCTTTTGTAATTTTTCATTTGACGACCCTTCTCAATCCCTTTCCTTCCTCTTAAACCCTCTTGAGGATTTCTTGTTCCCTTGAAATTCTTTGTCTCGTAAAGGCAAGAATGGAAAGCTTGTGATTTAAATCCCTAGCTTCGAAAGGATTGTTTTGCCTGGCCTCATATGAAACCCTAAAAGAACCCAATAGGTGCAATCGAACTCCTCGGTGGAATGTTGGCACAAGCTAATTGGGAGGACCATGAGATATCGATCGACAAAGACGGTGTTAGCCTTGACAGTGAACTCAGCAAGGGAGTAGGTCTGGGTCTTCGTCTTCTTGGGCTTGGTGGTATCGACGATGTGTGGATGGGGTTCTGTAGAAGGAGTTCGACCCTCTATTATTCATAATCTAAGTCACATGCCACTGGTGCAAGAAGGGGATTTGGCAGTTGAAGACGAAGAATAGTGCATTCACGATTTTGAATCCATAATTAAGTATATGGCCTTTGTTCAATTTTTAACCAAGGAAAATAGGGCTTTAGCACCGGTTCAATTCCACCAAGGCCAAATGTCACTCTCCCTATGATATTTTTGAAATATCAACTAACTTTTTTGCTTTGGGTCAGTGAAACTGAAGCCTATAAAACTTTATGGCATCAGGTATTTTGTAATCGAGGCAAAAAAACATATTCTGTCTCGGATATTTGGGGAATGGAGGTAAAAGGTTGACAGGAATTGTAAAAATGTCACAACACTATGATATGCATAATTGAAGCCTATAATGCGAGGCAAAATCCCAAAACTGCACCGGGTGTGCACTTTGACTTTGCAAATACAGTAGTCACCATGTTTGTGCTTATTTCCCCTCACAAACTTTATAAATCTGAGTCCAAACACCATCTGAAGGTGCATATTGGACTCCTCAACGATCTCCTCCTCAACGGGTAATCCTCTTCTGTCGTCGTTTCACACTTCATTCTTTTTCGGTTTTGTTTTTATTTAATAAAAATCGTTAATATGAAATTTAAGTGACTTTGGAAATGATTTAGGAATTACACGAAACGACTTTGGATTGGGACTCCTTTGCAGATGTCTGCTTTCATTGTTGATACAAGGAGCACCATTACCTATGTTTCGTTCTCCTCTTGTGAATAGTGTGGCAGGCACACGACAATGTTTCGTTGTGTTTTCCCCCTTTTCAATCGGAGGATTTCGTGTTGCTGCTCTTCAGCCACCTTTTCTTTATAAATAATGTCATTTTTACTAGTATTTATCTTGTAACTTTGCATTAATGTTAATTTTAAACGTGGTGTGTGAATTTGAAATGTTCAAAAGTGTGTGCTTTTATGTTCTTTTTGATATATTCTACCAATTAGATCACTTGTTTGACATTTTGAAGCTGATTTATTCATCTTTTTCTTTCTATTACTGTTGACTTTGAAATTGTAGGGGTGTTATTGATATTTATTTTCTTGCAAATTAGAGGTCAATCTATTATGCAACAACTAATATTGTAATCCTTAAATTCATCATTCAGGTGTAGGAGGTACAAATGTTAATTGCATTCAACGTTCCTCTAATCAAAACGATGATGAATTTGTAAATTGTAATTGCACTGCGTCTTGAGGCTTTCAATACCCTATTCTTGTTACTTCTGTCGGTGAAAGAGCCGAAGCCTCGCAATACCAAATTCAACTCCATTTATCAGACATGAATTCTATTGTGATGTCTTGGTCACAAGAATATTAATTTTCACACTTTTAGAAGAATAGTTTATTTAAGCCAAAATTATATTTTATAAATTCGTATTGTTTTACGCTTTAACTATATTTTACTTAAAATTTTAGGGCTTGGAATCACCGGTGATATTTGTATTTTATCAACTTTTCCATTTGTTTTGTGTGGGTATGGAAGATGTGTTGATAATGTTTCTTCTGTTAATCCAACAAAGACAAGAACGGAAGAATATTACGTCAATTGTAATTGACTTTTTTATCTCTTTAAACTGTCACTTAGTGTAAACGGACAGTTGTTACAACGTTTCTAGAAGTCATTACTGGAGTAAACAACGATGGTTCAAAACGATGCAAATTACAAAAATAATAGTCAATATTTGTACATTTTTCTTGTAGTGATAATACTATTTTCTTCACATTGGTAAAAAAAACATCCACGAATTGGTCATACATATGAGTAAGTTTCACAACTCTCCACGAGTAGCAACCACACATCCAATATTACGAAATAACTACAAGTATGATATGCTAATTGATGTCACACTATTATTTGGAAATATGGTGCATCCCACCAGATGCAATAGGTAAGGCCTTGATGTACAGTCCCATTTCTGGTGGACACAACTGTCAACATATACTTTTGGGAGCCAATTCAAAAATTCAATTTGACATGGGATACACAATAATGTCTAATATCTGTAGTCGCATCACCTATATCCACCCCAAGCAACTCCACCAATAAACTTGAGGCACTATCGAAATCCAACACGCTATATGGCAAGAGTTGTCCCTCAAAAGGGATATAAAGGCATAATGTGTTTGTATCCCGATGCCACCTTTTCTCAAAGGTTGAAAGTAAGCTTTATCCATAACATCATAACTAATGCTGCACAATGACAACAATTCATAATATAGAATTACATGCTTAATTTGAAAAATAGGTGCTTCTAGCTTGTTCAACTTCTAACCAGTGAGACTAACTTCAATTGTCTTTGATCCTTAAAAATATTTGTTCTCTTTTGAAAATGTAATTAACATTCAAATAGAATACTTAAATACAAAGGTTTTTGTTACTTAGCTCACCCTCCCACAATCTAATTAAAACATGACCTCCAAATCTCACTAAGAACAAGCAATCCCTGGGTTCGCTAGAGAATCCATGGTGCACATTAACTCCGGTTGCACTTGCATCAATGGAACCAACATCAATCACACAAACATTAACCCTACCATATTCACTGTGCTCTCTATGGACCAATGCAATAGTTCTTTGTCTGTCATTTTGTTCACAAGGTTTCAAATTTTTTTTAAACAACAAAATATGTTCCAAGAACTAAGTACCAAATATAAATTCATTTTGTGCTCACGAGATTATAGTTTTTGCACACCTATGTATAGGTTTTAAGTTAACATGCATGCATGAACAACTACAAAATGATTAATTAATTAATTTTATTTTAAGTAGAGTTATTAATAAAAAAATTGGGTTAAGCTTTTGAAGGATTCAATTTTTTTTATAAAGAATAAATGTGTTCCAAGAATTAAATATCAAATATAAATTTATTATCTGGGAAACAGGGTTACAGTTTTTGCAAACTTATGACTAGGTTATAGGTTAACATGTATGAACAATGATAAATAATGATACTGTAGTTTTTGAAGTTCACATGGGTTAATTTTATTTTTTAAAAATAATCAATGTGATCCAAGAACTAATTATCGAATATACTTAGGAGGCCAATGAAATTACAGTTTTTGCACACATATGTGTAGGTTTTAAGATAACATGTATGACTAATTACAAACAACGTGATAATTTTTTGAAGTGCAAATGTGTATGGTAATAAAAAAGAAGTATTGTGTAAAGAAGTAATGAGTTAGGATGTTGACTTGGTTTCAATTTTTCTTTTAAATAATCAAATGTGTTCCAATAACTAAAATGGATAAAAAAAAAAAAAAACGATGATGTCGTAATTTTTTTGAAACTCAAATTTGTATTTACAAAATGTTAGGTTAGGTTGTCACATGGTTTTAATTTAAAAGAAGCAAAAAATGAGTTTCAAAAACCACTACAAGAATTATTAGATTTAGCAACAATTTTTTTGTTATATTTATTGTAAATGTTACCTTATGAATATTATGAATAACTATAATAATACTTTTTAAAAAATGTTACCATATATAATTAAAAATGCTACCATAAATAATGTTAATAATGATAAAAATTCAGTTTAAGCTTTTTTTTTCCAATTTAAAATTCACTTTAATTAATCTGCTTACATTTCTAGTTTCAACAATTTCTTGCAATGAAGCATTCTAGTTCTAGAGTTTTAAGCATGGCAAATGCTGGTGCTAACATCAATGGTAGTCAATTTTTCGTTTGCACCGTAAAGGTGAGAGACATGTACTGCCCCTTATGATTTTTTCAAGTTACTGATAGATAAACTTCAATAAAAGTAAACTCAAAATTCTAATCAAGCCTACTGTCAAATTTTTTGAGTAAGTTGTTTCTGATTTGGACATCATTGTATCATAGTGGCTAGCAATAAAAATATCTTTGATATATATTAATTTTTCACCAAAAGATAGATTTAAGATGGATTAGAGGGATTATTGAGATGGACAATTTAAGTGTCTAACGTAGCACAATGCATTAGAAACATTTTTTACAAGAGGGACACATTCTATTACAAGGGAGGGACCATCTAGTTATACTCTAAATTATGCTCTAAGTTTACTTGAATTTCTCTATTCTTATTTTCTGTATAAAATTCACAAGAAGTTGCTTCAAGATCTCAACATACTTTATGTTAATAATAGTGTTATATTCGATAACAATAGTGCTCTTAGTGAACCTATTAGTATTTCAAAATTGTTGATAGAAGTGATTACTTGTGGTACTCATTAAGGTATATAATATATCAACTTAGTATTACTTGTGCTTTTTATGGTTTTTTTCTGCAGCATTGATCTTGATATTGGTACTCAAGTTGTCCTTCTTGAAGTTAAAACTTCTCTTTTAGAAAATGCATTAAAATTAGATAAACTGTGTCTAGGTTGGCAATCATTATGTGTGGTTGCAGATCCAAAACTTCTGCTCAAGTTTTCATTCTTAAACATTTAAATGTATACTGAGTTGATTTAATAACTCATGGTCTATTGAATAATGTATTGTTATAAGTGTTTAATGGAAATTGACGTTTGTCTATTAAGAGTATTTAGTGGCATTCACATGACTCTTTATATGTGTAACTGTTAGAGTTCTGTGTTACGAAATTTTCTGAGTTATTTCAGTCTATAAAATACATTTAATGTATTACAAAATTAAGCAAAGAAAAAAAAATATAGAGAGAAATACAATTAAAACATAAGTCATTTCAATCTCTAAATCACAATTTTGCTTCCTTTGGACTACCTCCAACATTCATGCTCATCAAAGATTTCAATCATTCCTTGCAATCCAAAATTAGAGTAACGATAATCAACCAAGTATAAGCATCCTTTAAAATTTCCTTTTAACATTTATCATTTAAAAACTTTAAATGTGGCTTTGCACATTTACTTTAGCTCGCAAAGACCGCTAGGGTACGGTTTTTACTCACCATATATTTGCCATAACCATCACTTATTTTTTTCTCTCAAAACTTGTCATATAGATTTTCTTCCTTGAATTCTTCATATACTCACGTCTAACATTTTATACACATGTGTTTCAGACTTAAATTTTATATGTATCTTATCTTTGCAGTATTAGTTAATAGAAAGAAATGATTAAAAAGGATAACATTAAAACCTGTAATTAGTTGTAAAGATTAAAGTAATGATTAAACCTTTTCAAGGTGTTAGATCTAAAGTTAAAACTTTAAATAGTGAAAATGGTAGGTGAAATGGTTATGGACGTTCTTGGAGTTGACATAATACAGTATTTTTTGACAAAAAATAGTTACTGTGAATTGACATATTAGTTATATATTATTCTGTTTTGGTAATTTCTTAATCTTGAGACATTAATAAAATCATATCTTTCAGGTTTGCTGTTGTGACAGCAGCAAACAAAGGGATTTGTTTTGAGGTGCGTAAGAAGTTGGCTTCAAGTGGGGTTGTGGTGGTGCTAACAGCTAGAGGTGAGGAGAGGGGCTTGAAAGCAGTTGAAACACTGAAAGAGTTTGGTCTCTCAAACCTTCTGGTTTTTTATCTGCTTGATGTGAATGACCCTGCTAGTTTTGCAACTTTAGCTTATTTCATCGAAACCAAATTTGGGAAACTTGATATCTTGGTATGAATCATACTTGCTTATTTTTCTTGTAAAACCTTTTTTTGACAGAATAAAGCAGCAAAAAGTGGAGTCTAGAGTGGAGGAGGGCCTGACTCGAAGAGGGGAGGAAAATAACACCTAAATTGACCACATCAACATAGAAACCATGATTGCTTATTCTAATTAGATTCATTTCATAGCTCGGTTCACTTTCTTTATTTGCTCGTTAAGTGCAAAAGTTGAGAATGATTTTCGAATTTAGAAGAACATACTCCCTATAGTTGGCTTGGTACTTTTTCTTGTATTGGTATTGTGTTTTTGTAGGATGATTGATTGAACTAATCTTATATATTTTAATTTCAAAAGAGAATGTAGAAATGATGATGCTAAAGATTATGGAGATGTTGTTATGTCTGGCCTGGTTGATATGTAAGATTTGAAATTCATCTTCTTATTGTTTATTGTAACAATGTTATTTCATGCATTTTCTATATACATCAATGTTGAATAGTTTAAAATCATACGTTTGGGCATGCAAGAATTTACTAGAGTAGGAATGGTAGACTAGAAGAGTGGATTATCAACTCCAGCTGGTTCATTATATGTTTAAACATGATTATCTAAATTACTTACTTTGACAGGCATGTACATCTAGATGAACCGGAAAGAACTGAATTGGAAGGATTTGATACAGGTAACAAAGTTGCTGCTGCTGGTATACAGATATTTTTGTCGTGTCAAAACATGAAATTGGTTATACTATTGCTTAAATTTATCTTAAGTTTTCATAGTTGAATTAGCTCATCAAAGGCTTCGGCTTGAGGAGCGCCAAATAGAGTAGAAATGTGGGCCATAGTAGGGGTAAAAGTTGTGATTGAGGGTGTTGTTGAGGAGATGAAAGCATCCTTGCTCTAGAGAATTGTAAATTACATAATTCAAGGTATTTCTTAATAGTTTTAGAGAACCTAACAATATGAAATATCCACTATTCTTTTGCATGATCCAATGCTTTCAGAATCTTGGATGAGCACAAAATCATTCATCTTTAATAACAATTTTAAAATTTTAAAAAATAAGATAATTAGTAACATTTATTTAAATGTTAGAAAATATACCGATAACATTTTCTTTAAATGTTAGAAAATTTATAAGTAACACTTTTGAAATGTTAAAAAAAATTAAATTCATAACATTTTATAGATGTTAGTAAAAATGTTGATTGGTAACATTTTTAAAAATGATACAAATAATACGTAAGAATGTTACTAAAACTTTTTAGTAACATGCACTATAAATAACATGTGTATAAATGTTACTTTTACAAATGGTAACATTTTTTTAGATTTTAGCAACATTTTTAAAATGTTATTAAAATTAATATATGTAGTAGTGAACTAAGTATTAAATATAAATTTATTTTGTGATAAACTAGATATAATATATAATAAATACATTAAAATTCATCTATTATATGACAAACTTTTACTCTACACAAATCTTAAAGCTAAACCAAAATAAAAAAAAATAAAAAAAAAAGTTGTCATAACGAATATAAAAGATTCTATTTGCATAAAGTCATTAAATCAATACATGACTTCTCGTACTCAATATAGCATTTCTCCACGTTAAGATTTAAAACAAAAAAGAGAAGTTAGAATGTAATATGAAATTTACACAATTAGTCTAAAAAATCCCCACTTTTTACACTTAAAGCTAACCTATCAAATTTCCTACAAGCACATTATTAGTCCTACCCTAATACCGTGAAAAACGCATACTAGTGCAAAATAAGAATTTTTAGACCAGCATATTAAATCGGTTGTAATGAACCGGTCCAAAAAAAATTAGGATAGCAATTTTGAAAATAATGTGAATAGATTGGGTGTGAGTATTATAAAAAAAATGAAATGTTAATTACACAGAAAAAATTATGTACATTTAAAATATTGTACTTTTTTCCAACGCCATTATAGGAGTCAGAACGACTAGTCTACAAACATTTAGTATCAGCATAGAAGTTTTTTATTTATGAACAAAAAATAGGACAAAATAATTCAAATATAAAAATATATATTTGGTTAAATTATATATTTGGTCTTTATTTTCATTCAGTTTTGTTAATTTAGTTATAATATTATTTAATTTAGTTATAATATTTCAGTCAGATTTTAATTTTTATCAATTTTATTTAATTTGATCTTTTTCTTTTCGACTAACTTCTCTAAATGATTAACAGTAACAACATTGATTACAACGTGTTACCTCGTGTTTTTCTTAGTTTTTTTAATTTAATTTTAATTTTTAAAAAATATTCATGTGTTAACCTAACAATAATGTTTGATATTCAATTTGGTTCTTATATTCGTTATTTTTGTTCGATTTAGTTCCAATTGTGTTTTTTGAAATAGAGCAATTTAATCACTTTCCAAATTGAGATCAAATTTAATTTTTATATAAATGTTATAATTATACTTTTATTAAAATTCAATTTTTTATTAAATATTTTTTATTTAAGGTTAGAATTAGTTTAAAATTTTAGATCAATGATATTAGTTATCATCTTTAAAATTTTCGTTCTAATTTTAAATTAATTATAAAATAAACAAAAAACATTTAATAAATATTTGAATTTTAATGAAAACATTATAACATTTATATAAAAATTAAATAATTAAGATTAAATTGAAAAAAATAAAGAATATAAAAAACTAATTGAATATAAAACATCGACTCATATAATATGTTTCTGAGTTGACGATGGACATCTTTTAAATCATTAAAAAATAATTAAAAAAAACAAAAAATAAAAGATAATTAAAAAAATTTAAACAAAAAGATCACGAAATGAACGGAGTTAGATAGAAGGACCAAATCAATTAAAATTGACGAAAATTAAAATCTGATTGAAAAAACAAATTAAGACTAAATTGAAAAAATTGAATAAAGATATGTAATTTAACCTGTATATTTTTATGTTACGTAAATTAGAAAAAGAAAGAGATGAAAGCCAAAAACAATTCAGTTCTTATCGATATAGAAATATAATTATTTAAAAAACATATTTTAAATTTTGCTACTTCAAAGTGCCAAAGCTCTGACAATTATTTGAGATGCTTTATGTCCCTAAACACATTAAGAGTAATTATGTACTCCTGCGTTGTTCTTTTAAGTTAAAATAATTACTATGTTAATTTTAATTTTTTAAGTGACCGTTTTTTAAAACTAATATTTTTTATTTGACAGATTTTTAAATGTTTTTTAAATAAAATAATTATGTATGAGTAAATTATAAAATTTATTTATATTTATTTTTAGATTTATAATAATAAAAAAAAATTGTATTATTATAACAAATGAAATGTTAATTACAGAAAAACAATTATGTATATTTGAAATAATGTATATTTTTTTCTAACCCATCAAGGGAACCAGGACTGAGTCTACAATGACTTTGTATCAGCGTAGACCATTTCCATTTATGAACAACAATAGAATAAAATAATTCAAATATAAAAATATACTTTTGTTTAAATTATGTCTCTATTTCTATTTCTATTCGGTTGTGTCAATTTAGTTATAATATTATCTTTTTATCAATTAGGTTCTAATTTTGTCAATTTTATTCAATTTGATAATTTTTTTCTAATTCCATTCGAGTAATTTACGGTAATGAACAGAGTCAGTCTTGTACCACTTCATGAGTTTTTTGGTTTTTCTTTATTTTAATTTTTTTTTTAAATTTTAATTTTTTTTATTTTTATAAGAATATTTATGCGTCAACACCGCAACATGTCACGTATCAAGGTCAATGTTTAATATTTAATTTGATTCCTATATTTATTATTTTTGTTCAATTTAATCCATTTTTTTTAAATGAAACTATTTTGTCCCTTTTCCAATTGAGACCAAATTTAAGTTTTATATAAATGTTATAATATTTTTTATTAAAATTAAAATTTTTTAAAATTTTTTTGGTTTGAGATTAGAATTAGTTTAAAATTTTAGATCAATGATATTAGTAGTCATCTTTAAAATTTGTGTTCCCAATTTTAAATTAATTTTAATCTTAAACAAAAAATATTTAATAAAAATTAAACTTTAATAAAAGTATTATAATATATATATATATATATATATATATATATATATAAAAGTTGAATTTGATCTCAATTTAAAAAAATTTAATAAATTGGTTAATTTTTATAAAAAACATTATAAAATTTATATTAAAATTAAATATATAACTAAGTATAATTATTTAAAAAACATATTTTAAATTTTGCTACTTCAAAGTGCCAAAGCTCGGCAATTATTTGAGATGCTCTACGTCCCTAAACACATTAAGAATAATTATATACTCCTGCTTTGTTTTTTTAAGTTCAAATAATTACTTTGTTAATTTTATTTTTTTAAGTACCGTTTTTTAAAAATAATATTTCTTATTTGAAAGCTTTTTAAATTTTTTTTTTTAAAAAAATGATTATGTATAATTAAATTATAAAAATTATTTATATTTATTTTTAGATTTGTAATAATAATAAATTTGTATCATTATAAAAAATGAAATGTTAATTACACAAAAACAATTATGTATATTTAAAATATTGTCTTTGTTTTTCCCAACCCATCAAGGGAGTTAGGACTGAGTTTACAAAAACTTAATATCAGCGTAGATCTTTCCATCTATGAACAAAAATATGACAAATAATTCAAATATGTGGAGACAAAAATGTATAACAATTGAAAATAATTCACATATAAAAAAATATTTTTATTTAAATTTAATTTTTATTTTTGTTCAATTTTGTCAATTTAATTTTAATTTTATATTTTTATTAATCAGTAATTTTTGTCAAATTTGTTCAATTTGGTATTTTTTTTTACTAATTCTATTTAAATTATTAATGATAATAAACAATTAGTGTTACGTGTCTCATGGGTTTTTTAGGTTTTTTTTCCTTAATTTTTTTTTTTTTTTTTTTTTATTTTTTTTTTTTTTTTTTTTTTTTTTTTTTTTTTTTTTTTTTTTTTTTTTTTTTTTTTTTTTTTTTTGAAAATATATTCACGTGTCAACTTTAACGTCCCATTTTAAAATATGACATAAATAAATGAAACATTACACAAAATAGTGAAAGAAGCGAAGTCCTGGAGTATGAACACTACTCTTTACAATTGTCCAAAAGAAAACAAGAAAAGACCTAAGGCACACCACGATGCCAGTAACAAAGTATCATAACAGATTGACAATATTTCAAAATAAAGCCCAATGACAAGAAAATACATGGGCCATAGCCCTAAAAGAAACTCAGACGAATGGAATCTAGCCCAGATGGCTATACAGCGGAACCTCCATCACCTTGATGACCACGGGGAGTTCCCACATCTACTCCCATCAATAAATTGATGATCATCACAAAAAGAGAACTCAGACGAACGGAATCCAGCCCAGATGGCTATGCAGCAGAACCTCCATCACCCTGATGACCATGGGGAGTTCTCGCATCTGCTCCCATCAATAAATTGATGATCATCACAAAAAGAGAAAACCACACACATAACACAAAAAAGCAGAAAGGGTAAGCTAGAGTGAATATGATTTATCATACAGTCACTTACAATTTCATAGTCTAATATGCATATGTCAACCAATCATGTTATGACTCGCAAACAATACACTAAGACTCAAGACACGACTCATCTGGATACATATAATTAGTCAGATTCAGCGGATGCTTGCACTTGTGGTGGTCTTTACTGCTCTATCGAGCTAATTGTTTTAGTGTCTCATCCCTCACACACAAGGTTAGCCCTTAATGGGTTTCAGGCCTCCTACTACTCTCACCACTCGAGTCAGTACGCTCTACGTGAGGCTAACTGACTCTTTAGAGTGTCAGGATACAGTCCTTACCTTGAATCCTTACTAAATTATATAGATGGGGCACCACCATGAACTCCCACTAACAAAGGTCATGGAATTATGTCCCGACCAACTGAGGCACCACCATGAGGTCTCACCTAGAGGCTCATGGAATTACGCCCTAACCAATGAGGCACCACCACGAAACTATCATGGAATTACGTCCTAACCACATACAAATCGTGTTCCACCAACCAAGTAAATACCTATCATGCATACCAATCTCATGCTATCCTTTATAACCAACCTTCATTCATGTTTCATGTCAAAACCATACCAAACTCATCATTCTCAATCCATGAACCAATCCATACATGCAACATCACTCAAAACATACTTTAACCTACTAATCCAACCCAAACAAGTGGCATACATCCAAGAATAGAGGAAAAATAGAACAAAACACTCATTCGCCCAACTTCTCGCTCAGGTAGAAAGGTCTCGCTCAAGCGAGCTCCTTTCGCCTATGGGAGAGCTCGACAAGCAGGAACAATGGCCTTCTGCACTTTCTCTCTTAGGCGAGACCTCCTTGCTTGAACGAGACTATTCCTCGCTCAAAATGAAGATCAGTCGCTTGAGCGACAACTCGTGCAAAAGATTTTGGCGAGCCTCTGTTAGTCATGCCTAGGCAAGACACGCTCGCTTGGGCGAGAAAACCAATGATCACCATTGTTCCCTCGTGCAACAGCCATCATTCAAAAATCCAACGACCTTTAGCAACATTACAACCTCTCACAACAACACCCAAGCATTTTAAACACAGAACAAGGTTACTACAAACAGATATGACTTGAAAGCAAGGAACCCTAACTTTCCTTACCTGGAAAGAGCTAGCGAAACGACTCTGACACTTAAGCGAATGAGTACGAGAGTTCCCGGAGTAGATTGAGGAGCTGAAAACCCTAATACATATGAGGCACAAGATTACTTCACATAACCCTAACAGAAAACACGAAGAACCAAACTAGAGAAGAAGAATATGGGTTGACAAACAACTTACGTGAGTAGAAACGAGGTCGAGCTACACTTGAATCTGACTGAACTTCAAAACCCTAGCATAG
>Ga0099822_1007283_pt1:5000-14314 | contig 14314 bp, 11 predicted proteins | sample CowpeawhiteBW_FD_76839 | JGI IMG/M metagenome (GOLD analysis project Ga0099822, IMG submission 76839) | Root nodule microbial communities of legume samples collected from California USA - Cow pea white BW | ecosystem: Host-associated > Plants > Roots > Nodule | place: USA: California...
AACTTGGGAGCCTGATGAGGCTTTCCTCACAAACAAGAACTTGGCCAAGAGTATCTCCGTGGCCACCAATGCTGTTAAGTTCCCCCAGCACAACCCTGCAATCTCCCCTCTCACAGCTCCACAGACTGTGTATGCTTCCGCCACTGAGATGGCTGATGCTGGTGTCAACAACCCGAATTTCAACGTGTCGTGGAAATTTGATGTTGACCCTTCTTTCAGCTACCTTGTTAGGCTTCACTTCTGTGACATTGTTAGCAAAGGGCTGAATCAGCTCTACTTTAATGTGTATGTTAATGGGAAAATGGCGATCTCTAACTTTGATTTGTCAGCCACCACCGGTGCCTTGTCAACGCCGTATTACAAGGACATTGTGGTGAATGCAACACTGATGACAGAGGAGGGATTGTCAATTCAGGTTGGTCCAGCTTCTGGTGGCAGTGCAAGTGCCAATGCCATTGTGAATGGTATAGAGGTTATAAAGATGAGCAACATTGTGAACAGTTTGGATGGAGAGTTTGGGGTTGATGGAAGATGTGTTAGTGGTTCCAGCCGCGGCACGGTGGCTGCAGTTGGATTTGCCATGATGTTTGGAGCCTTTGTTGGGCTCGGAGCCATGGTGATCAAGTGGCACAAGAGGCCTCAAGACTGGCAGAAGAGGAACAGCTTCTCTTCATGGTTGCTGCCTCTGCATGCTGGTGACACAAGCTTCATGAGCAGCAAGAACTCAATGGGAAAGAGCAATTTTTTCTCCTCATCAATGGGATTAGGCCGGTACTTCTCCTTTGCTGAACTTCAGGAAGCAACCAAGAACTTTGACTCAAAGAACATCATTGGTGTTGGTGGATTTGGCAATGTGTATCTGGGTGTGATAGATGAGGGGACTCAGGTGGCAGTGAAGAGAGGAAACCCTCAATCAGAGCAAGGCATCAACGAATTTCAGACAGAAATCCAAATGTTGTCGAAGCTCAGGCACAGGCACTTGGTGTCCTTGATTGGATACTGTGATGAGAATGATGAGATGATTCTGGTTTATGAGTACATGCCCAATGGACACTTCAGAGACCATCTTTATGGAAAGAACATGCCTCCTCTCTCATGGAAGCAAAGACTAGAGATCTGCATTGGTTCAGCTCGTGGACTTCATTACCTTCACACAGGCACAGCTCAAGGAATCATTCACCGTGATGTCAAGACCACCAACATCTTGCTTGATGAGAATCTGACAGCTAAGGTTTCTGATTTTGGACTTTCCAAGGATGCACCAATGGGGCAGGGACATGTTAGCACTGCAGTGAAGGGTAGCTTTGGTTATCTTGACCCTGAGTACTTCAGAAGACAGCAACTCACAGAAAAATCTGATGTGTACTCCTTTGGGGTGGTTCTGCTTGAGGCACTGTGTGCAAGGCCAGCCATCAACCCTCAGTTGCCCCGTGAACAAGTAAACTTGGCCGATTGGGCGATGCAGTGGAAGAGAAAGGGCTTGCTTGACAAGATCATAGACCCTCACCTGGTTGGATCCATCAATCCTGAATCTATGAAGAAGTTTGCTGAGGCTGCTGAGAAGTGTTTGGCTGATCATGGAGTGGATAGGCCTTCAATGGGAGATGTATTGTGGAACTTGGAGTATGCTTTGCAGCTTCAAGAGGCCTTCACACAAGGAAAGGCTGAGGATGAGACAAAGTTATCTGCAGCTGGTGCTCCACCTTCACCTCTGTCACAGGCACCTGCCACTCTCACGGGTGACGCGCCGGCACCGCCGCCGGCACCGACGTCACCACCAGCAGCAGTGGCAGTGCCACGGGCAGAAGTGAATAATCCTACACCAGAAGTACATTCTATTGATGACCATTCTGGAACTGCAATGTTTGCTCAGTTTAACAATCTCAATGGCAGGTAAAAGGCTAATTCGGTTTTTTCATGAATGGAACCTCCAACTGGACCGCCACAACTTTGCTCATCTCTAGGAGATGTTATAGTAACTTTGTGAAGGCTTGGACCAAAAAATTCCTGTGTAATGGTGTGATATATTGTGTATTGTTTCTCGAGTAGGTTCTCTTGTCCTCTTGTATTGTGTGTGGGGTATTATTTTGCATGACAGCAAAAGAGTGTATCAGATATGTAATGTGATTAACTTGTTGGCTTGTGAGAACACATGCATATTCAGCAGTACCATTAATCATGTATGGTATTATATAAATGAATTGTTGTATATTGATATGTAACTTGTATAGGGGAGGTAAGTGTAGAAGCATGTTCAAAGAAACTGGCTACTGCAGGTAGTGAAGTTGACTTGAAATTTTGTGTAATGGACCAATATTCTAGCAGGGTTTCTGAGTCATTTTACAAAAATGTCCTCTTTCTCTCATTCGGCCATATCAGAACTGAGATAGTTTTGTGTAATGTTCCGTTTTGAATGTATCTTTCCTTTTATTATTTCTTAATTTCAAAAAAATAGTTATCTTAACTGAGATAGAAGATGTAATGGCACAACATAAATATCAAACCGGTGCCTAAAAATTAAAATTAATCATTAAAATAAATTAATTTTTAAATTAGTTTTTAATCCATTAGTGACTAATTTAATAATCGATAACCACAGTAGATTTTGATCCAAAACAGGAAGGTCATAAGACAACCACTGTAAATTAGTTGTCACTGTCAAAATTATGGTGTCATGTCTACGAAGAAATGACAATTATTTTATCTAGTTTCACTTCTAAATTAAAGAGCAGAACCAACAATTGTTCCATCTATAGTTTTGATTACATTACTGTGTTGCTCCACATACTTTCTGAAAAATTAAATAGTTCACTATAGTTTAAATCTGACAAGATTTTAGTGTTCTCGCATTAATAATTGAAGACATTTTTGCAATCATCTAATCATTGTAAAAGCAAACAAATTTATCATAAACGATGGTCTGTGATTGAATGACAGAATAAAACTAGTTTGCATCGTCAATATATAACCTTTTTCTCATCTTATGATTCAATCTTTGAAGTTTCAAAACAATTCCATTCGGGTCTCTGAGACCCCACTTATGATTACTTTCTTACGAATCCAATTAAAAGTTTTAAAAATAAAATTATTAGAGTCCATAAAAAAATTCAACCCAATTGAGATGTATTTGAATCTTACCAAAAGAAGCATGCAAGTACTGAGAGGTTTGTTAGTAAAGTACTAAAGTAAGGATTTTTAAGATAGGAGCGCATAGCTTTACTAAATTTCCCTACCGTAAATGGTAGCATATTGAATGATTGAAAGAAAATGATAGGTGCAGATTTCAGGGGTTCAAAACACAGTCCATATTTTTAGGACCAAATAATACCATGTCATTTTATGTTTGGCAGGAAGTGGTCTCATTCAACAGGGAGAAAAAATTTGACAAGATATTCCCAAAGTGGGTTCAATTGGGGACAATTTTCCAGACAAGAGGAATCAATCACCATTATCAACAGTGATATATTTCATCTGGTTAATATGATGCGTTTAGAATATCTTATTTACAATATGGTTGGATTCTGAGTTTTGTTGTGTTGTTCTTTTAAAATATATGGATTGATACTGATTTTGAGGTTTTGAAATGTATTAAAAGAATTTTTAAAATACCAACATCAGTAAAACAGAGGACAACACAAAAATATCAGTAAAAAATCTAGACTCAGAAAATAGTATTTCAATTATAAAAACCCAATCATCATTCACAGCACAGACTTCATTTACCAATACATAAAGATCAAGTATACAATTACCATTCTGACAGATGGTAACTGCTCAAACTTTCTCACAATCCATGCAGAAGGGTACTCATTGCATCAGATATCATTTTGGTTGGTGTGAAAATGAGAAACATTTTGGTAAAGCATTAAGCCACTAGAGACTGCCATGTCTCAAACAAAAGCTGTCCCTTAGGCCTTGAGAAATGATGACAAATTCACCAGATAAAAGAAAAATCACATTTCAAATCTAGAATATAGTATACATGACAATAATTGAATAGGTAATCAGTTTGCAAAACTGTTGATCATCACTAATGTCATGTGTGAGAAAGTTAATTTATGAGGTCAATGATCCTCTCTGTCAGGCGTCAGGGAGAATAATACATGTTGCAGCTACTGAGAAAGCACAAGGGAGAAAAACAGTATCTATGTCAAGCAAAAGACTAATAGCAACATTCCTAACAACTACTATGGCCAAAAGAATCGCCAAACCTCCCTATAAATACAAAATTAGGATGCAAGAATTCATGCTGATTTTAGTTCATGAATTGACTATGACAATCTTCTCTTTTTAAAGCTGTCTAAATCACCATCAAGCATGACAAGATCGTCTTCGTCATCAATTACTTCCAACTGCTTTTGATGTTTTACTTCTTCGGCAGTGGCACTTGAAATGTCAGTCTCATCTGGAAGCTTTCGCTTCTTCAAGGTTGAAACTATACTTATTTCTTCATCCTTTTCAGATTCCACAGCAGTTACTACTGCATCTGAGGTGCTTGCACCATTGCCAACAGATTTGTCTTTATTTTCTGTTGCTGACACTGGTTGAGTCCATCCAGAGAGAACCATCCCATCAGGTTCTTTCTCTTCATCAAACTCCTCTCTGAAAATCACTCAGGAAAGAAGTTACTTTAAAACAAAAACCAGGGTTTGATGTGAACAAAAAACCAGGGTCAAGTTAAAACCTGTGTTTGATGTTAATACTGCAAACAAATTCCTGTTGCATATCCTCCACTATAAGCATTGTTCCACCAGTTACCGGAGAAGGAAGCTCAGCCAGGACCTGAAATTGATAGGAAACAGGCTTTGAAACAATCACGATCATATATTTTTTTCCAAATCAAAGACAACAAATATACCTTTTCAAGGTTGGCCTCATAAATGGCAATCATGTCGTCCTCAACATCACCAGCTTCATAAAGGAGGTTTGAAGCGCACATAATAAGAGGAAGGTTCATCCCTAGTTTTGCCTTAACAATTTTTTCGACAAAGTCTTTCAACTTTGAACGGTTGGTGTTTATTTCAAGGGATAAAGGTGTCTGTTTTGCACATAAAAATTTATTGAGTGTGAGCATGTTTTTAACAATGACTTCAGGCAACATACATAATAAATGGAGATTTGGCAAACCTCGGAACAAACATAACAAGACTTGTTAGGTTCGAATGGTTCCACCGGCATAAGCAGCATGTTTCTTGATGGATGTTCCAGACAATATGTCATTCTATGAGATGTCCAGAAAAGATTAGAAAAAACATTAAAAATAGTAAAATTGAATTGTAAACCACAAAGTAATACATTAATCAAGAATTACTTAGAGAAGCAATGAGCACCAAGGAAAGAACAGGAAGGATAAGACAACCCTTCAAACAGAATCTACAATAAATAAAATATATAAGATACAGAAAAATGAGGACAGGACAAAAACGCTCAGCAATATAGGAACAAAAATTCCCTTAAAGATCCATGCATTTAGCTCATATGAAAAAAATCAACAAAGAAAGCACTGTCTGTACCCTCTTAAGTCATGATTATGGGCATTCTTTTTAGCCTTTTCTGCAGAAAAATGTTTTTTCAACTATAACTAATGGTTTATAAAATTTATAGTAATTATGTATTTAAAAAAATGAAAAAACCTTGTTAAGAAACCAGTTGCACTTTTCTCAAACAAAAACACAAAACTAACTTTCTTTTCAAAACCTTTAAAGAACAAACAAGCCCCAAGCAATCTTATAAAATCAGAATGCTATTCAGTTGCGATAAACTATACTGATTTAATATTTAACAAACTAGAATGATAATTATCAAGTATTCAAAATGAAATCTGGGTGTAAGCTCTACAACCGATCACCAGCAACATGATTATCCATTGCGCTGTAAGAAAATTGTCAATAGCCTGTAGGTAGCATTTTCTCCCAAGGTAATTTTTGCTTAAAATAACATTTCACAATGTTTCCTCAAACCCAGACATTAAGGCACAAAGCCACTTTGGCATCACTACAAATAATTTTAAAAAGAATACAGAGGAAGTGGAATCACATCATACCTACAACTTTCAATGTCATTTTGCAGCACCTTGATTGCTTCAATGACAATCAACCCAGCAATAACAGCATTTGTGGTCGCAACAGCATGCACAATATTACCAGCAATACCTTTGGCTTCAAAAAGGCTGTGCAGAGGGATGCCAAAGGAAGCAGCCCTTATGTTTGCAGCTGCAGTAACAAATTCAACAGCCAACTGATCATCTTTATCAAATCCTAGATTGCCAATCTCCTGCTCAAAGATGAATTTAAAAATAAAAACAAAATTTTGTATCAGATATAAAGATAATATTAAAATATGATAAATTCAAACAAGTATCGCGAAAGACCTTTTCCCTTTTTGTAAAAAATAGTCGCAATGCTTCAAGAAATATTTTCGAATTTTCTCTGAGACTCCAAATATCCTGTGGATTCTTCATACCCAAAGATGTCATGGCAGATACTGATAATTCATCATCACACACACAATTTTTCTCCAAGTTTCCATTTTGTTGGGCAAGATCATCAGAAAGAACATCCTTGCTGTATATAGGCTTTGGTCTATTACGATTTTTCCATGTCTCTTCATTAGACAAGGCTAATTCAATGTTATACCCAAATACATGGTCAAAAATTTTCCTTCCATATTGATCAATGTCTTCATCTTTCCTACGTTCAAATACATCCTCCACATTTTCTGAGGAGCTAGCACCATCACTTGATCGAACATTCAAGTCATTTCCCTGATTCTTATCCCCAAATAACTTGGCAAAAAGTAGGTCCTTTGCCCACACAACACAGTGAACAAACTGCCACAAACAATGGGAGATAAAAGCTTAGGTCTCAATAAACAGAAGTTTGAAGCAAACATCAAAATTCATACTTATTTTGTGAACAGGAAAGGCAAAAGCTTGAGTTTAATATATGACCAGTAATATGTCCTAAAAAATTGTAAACAGTCATAGACTACATGTTCGGAGGCCTATAACTCAATATAACTTTCATGGGCAATCACACTAGTGTTACACAAATTAAAAATGACAATAAACCATACCTTTGATGGGGTACTTGTGATAGTACAGACAGGATATGTCTTAGGGGCTGGTTTAGGCTGACACTCATAGCACTCTGTTCTTCCCTTGACATGTATGGTTACCTACTTTCAATTTAAACTAAATCATAAATTTGATTGAGAAACAGCAAATTGATATATAGCAGTAATTAGCAACACAATCGCATTAAATTGACATCATGTAAAAGTTGGCAATAAAGAATGTCAGATACATGTTTCCATGAAAGTCCATAGGCAGATGGGGTAACAAAATTAGCAAAAGAAACGGCAAGTATTAAACATCAAACCTCAAATGTCACACAATTACAATTTACAAATTTTAAGAATTGAAAACTTTAAATTAATCTAATCAGAGAACATGAACAAAACTGAATTAGAGGACGAACCTTTTAGTGGATAATCGCATGAAAAAAATTAAAGATCTAGCGATATCTACATGTTGAAACACAAAAACATGTACATAAAACATGTTGCTTTCCCAATAAGAAATTAGCTTCCCTAAGAACACTGTTGATAGTCACTAATAATAACCAATTTTCATAACTAGATATATATATATATATATATATGTGTGTGTGTGTGTGTGTATGGACAGCTAGATAATAAATAATTAAAATATATATATAAACATACATATATACATATATATATATATATAGAGAGAGAGAGAGAAAGAGATACACTTGTACACAAATAACTATGAAACCCGAAAATTACCACTCAGAATCTACTAAATAATGCTAAAAGAGCATCCCACTTAAAATGGATATCACTTACTCAGAACCAATAAATGCAATTAAATTACCTGTCCAAGGAACCCAGTAGTTCCACTTTCAACCAAAGGAACATTAGCTGCCAGGCACAAGCGATTCACATGCCGGCGTGCATCTAGATTGTCAAGTCCGTTTAGAACAACGTTAAATTGCTTAAAGAAGTCCACATTGAATTCAGGATCTTTGACATTTGCATGGTATGGAGTAATGTTTATGTGGGGCCTAAATTTTAACACAGCATCCCTGGCAACCTGGTTGAACACTTTGTCATATGGATGCACAACTGAAACCTATACCATTAACAATAATAACAATACCAGTTCAAACTTACTTTAGCTTTAGATTGCCCAACGTGAGATTGTCGAAATAAAAATTGTCTATTCAGGTTACTGACTTCTATTGTGTCCATGTCAATCTGCACGTTAGAAATAAATTAAGAAAATTTGTTAAAGCTCATCCGTAGCTTAAAACAATACAGTTAGACCAAGAGAGACAAAAATGACTAGTGAGCACATGCACAAACAAAATATCAACTCCTCATACATAAAGCAAGAATTCACGATGGGTTAACTGATTGGTGACAATAAGACTGCAAAATCAATGTTCATGCTCAAGCCTTTATCCAGGAACTCAATTTAGTAGAAAGGGCGGCATTGTACAAAATCAGCAAGGAAAAACTGTAGGATGGATTTTTCGAGAAACAAGGATGGTGAGAATTATACACTTGAGCTATATTAAGATAGTTTTCAGCCCAGTATGCTTATCTTCAAACAGCTCTTCAGGTTCCAAAACTATAAATAGAAGTTGTCCATGACAAATAATTGTAAAACTAATGGACGTGACAAAAATTTGGCCACACTTAATGATGCATTGATTACAACAGGTAAGAATCTAACTTGCAATAATAAATAATAAAGTTATCAATCTAGGTAGCAACACATAGCGACAAACTATAAAAATGCTATAATGGGATAACATGAACAGGGGCCACCACTACTTTAAATATTATTATTTAAAGAGCTTAAATATGTTTTTATTCCCTATAAATTAGTAAGTTTTGCTTTTGGTCCTAGAAATATTTTTCTTTGTTTTACATCATTGTAAATTTCAAATAATTATTTTTAGCCCTTGTAAAATGTGTGAATCTTGATTTTATTCCCTATGAAATATTTTTCTCTAATTTCCATCCCTCTAAAATTTTAAATTACTATTGCTAATCCCTAATATTCATTTTAAGATAGATAAATCGCAGTTCTTTGATGGAAATTAAGCTTTTTGTAGCTGTCACATGTTGACACCATTTCACAACACTAATATGTGTCAATTGGAATCGTCACTTAACCTTTTGTTCAATACACAAACAGTTAACTAGTGTTATACAATAGTAGGGATCACAAGTAGTGATTTTTAATTTTAGAGGGACTAAAAACAAAAAAAAAAAAAAAAAAA
>Ga0099822_1007284_pt1 | contig 14313 bp, 15 predicted proteins | sample CowpeawhiteBW_FD_76839 | JGI IMG/M metagenome (GOLD analysis project Ga0099822, IMG submission 76839) | Root nodule microbial communities of legume samples collected from California USA - Cow pea white BW | ecosystem: Host-associated > Plants > Roots > Nodule | place: USA: California | collected...
GTTAGGAATCCAAGTGTGATTCTAAGTCCCACATTGGCTAGAAATGAGAAAGTAGAGCACTATATAAGAATAAAGACCCATAAACCCATTGCCTTAAGGTTTTGGGTTGAGAGTGGTGTCAGTATCTTATGTGGTTAGGCTCAGGTCTCATTGGTCTTGTTCTCCCCAGTGATACCCCCTCCTTAAAAACCTAACAGATTTAATTCCCAAAACGAACAAAATGAAAGAAAAACCCAAATCGAGAAAAGCGGGAAAAATATGACAGAATGCTAAGACAGTTTTGCAGAAGAAGGGCATGGGATAATACAACTAATACAGAATGTTTCAAGTGCATTGTCCTATCTGATTAGCTTACCCTTGTGACCTTTCCCTATTAAGGAAACACAAAATACTAAACCTGAGGTGTTGTATTGATCTGAATTTTGGGCAGACAAAAGCCCATGAGAGAATAAACTCAATGTTGCCTTCGATGAGAAGACATATTAGACAAAATAGGATTAGGAAAAAATGCATTACTGCACTGGGAAGAAACCTAGGATAGCACCTACTACAGAAAAAACTAGCACAATCTCACTTTTGGTGATTTGGGCATGCACGGAAAAATTCTACAGAAGCCCACGTATTGAGAACTTAGATGGAGGTAACTCTATTGATAGTAGTGGGAAAGGGAGACTGGAAAAAAATAATTTATGGGTAAAAATTATTGAGAAGACTTTAGAGGTCAATGATTCATATATAGACAAGATTCACAATAGAACATTACGATGTCTTTTGATTCATGTAACTAGTCCTGCCTAGCAGAAAAGGCTTGATGGTCGTTGTTGTTGAAAGAAAATCACAGTGTTTTGACAGTAGATAGATATAAAGAGTTAACAAAAATCAATGTTTATTCATTGCAAATTAATCCTTGAAGATAAGCAAAACTTTAAAGGAAAACTGTTATAAGCAACATCATGTCATCTAGCCTAGCCATGACTGAAAATGTATAAATAAACATCAATAGCTTTGTGTTTGGATAACATGGTACTAGCAAAAGGATATATATATATATATATAGGTGTATTGCAATGTACCTCTGGAGTTGGAGCCTTTTTACGCTGCCCATTCAGCCAACATATCCATTCAACTGAAACAATGCAACAGTAATTATCTATTAAGCATGGGAAATAGGGTAAAAAAAAGTCTTCAAAAATTCAACATATAAAATGATTGGATCCATCCCTGAATCAAAATGTAATAATTCAGGAGTTAAATGTCGACCAGTGTAAAATATATACCTGGAATAGAGGTCGGATCGTCCTCTCCCTTAAATATGACCCATCTTTTCTCTTTCACTAGTGAACCAAAACAAAATAGCAAAATCAGACAGATCCACTATAAAATGAACTACAATGCAGAACACACAAAAAATAAAATACGAACCAGAGTTTTGAAATTCAAAAAATTCACACTCACACACCAAAACGATATCTTAATTCTAAAATGATTCAATCCAGCGGAAGAAAATAGTGCCAAAATTTTTAAATGCCAATAAATCAAATTTATTTATTTAATTATTTTACTTTGTAAAACAAAATCAGTCTCAACCTTGTTAAAAGTTGCACCAAATCCCATATTAGGCTGAAGAATGTAGACATCAAACACGAACCAATAACCTCAAAACACTTGTGACAGTGGCGAGGTTACTTCACACCTCCTCCAATCTCAAAGCCCCATATTTAACCTTTATCTGTTGCATATATCCAGAGGCTTCTTCCTTTGGAGATAATCCTGCTGGGGACTGTATAAACTCAACCCCTCTACAATGATTTTTTTTTTTTTTCACAGAATGCAAATCAAGGACCTGCCACTTGAAAGTATTACTTTACTTATTCTTGGGGGTTGTATCAATTCAACCCCTCTCCAAGGGTTTTTCTTCACAGAATTCAAACCAGTGACATCGTAATCGAGTGTATTCATAAACATTCTTATCCTGCAGACTAATTTGATCAGCACTACAGCAACTTACAGGGTAACACTAACTTTTTTTGGTTCATAACCACATCAATAAAAAAAAAAAAGCAAATCAAATCAAGAATATCACAATATCGGCTATATCAAGTAAGTGAAGTATTGACAGTGTGGTGATCATTGCAATGCAAAAACACCCAACTTCTCTATATTACACGAAGAGTTCATACAAGACAAACTACACACGTACAAATCCAGAATCACAACAACTCAATGAAAAAAATCCATTAAACACACACACAGAGAGCAATGCCAATAGAACATAAAAGGGTGTATACAAAAAGAAACAGAGTGTGGAAAAGCACTTACTGACACCATCAAGCTCTTCATTTCTAGTGAAATATTTGTTCCCTGCTTTGTCAACTCCCACCTTAGTTCGATTGCCGAACAATCCCGAGATCTTCCCAAGCAGCCTTCGCATTTTTTTTTTCTACTTTTGCGATTTCACCTTTTTTGAATGGATTTCAATTATGTTGCAGTGACAGCATCGTCGTTGGATCAACCGAACGTTGGAAATTGGAACTACAGAAACATGGAATATGAAATTTGTTTCTATTCAGCGTTGGTTCTCAGAGGGAGTGTGTCTGAGCGCAACATCACACGGTGGAGTATGAGAATAGATATATAATAATTTACCAAACGCGCCCTTAGAGAGTGATCTCTCAAAGATAAAGGGAAAAAAAAAATCAATAATTTGTATCTTGTAAGTTCTAAACCCTAACCTAAGGGAGCTAAAAACAATTTGGTAACATAAGGATTTCAAGACCATGCTAAAAAGTTTAGTCATATAATGTCATTTATTTTACATAAATTTCTCTATAAAGTTTAACACTTCGAAAATTAGTTTTATACATTAATTATATTTAAAAACTGTAGATTGATTCCTAAAATGAAATTGAGGAGGAAGAGGCTTGGTGGTATCTCTCACTATTATAAGGAAAAAAAGTTGGAAGGCACTCAAAACAAGTTGTTTTCTACCTTAAAAGAAAAAAAAAAGCATAAATATAATTTTGAACAAGATAAAATACAATTATATTTACATTTGTATTTGAGTATTATTTTTTTTTTTAAATTGTAATATCTAGCAAAAATGATTTGTAAAACTCATTAAAGAAGTCATAAGCATGTGACTATAATAAAAGAATATTCTACCACTGTGCAAACGTTTGAGTATCAAATGGATATATAATAAAAAACTTGATTTAAGTATTCTAATTAGACAGTGATACTTAACTAATTTTAAGTGTTTTAGGTGTAAAAAAAGTTTCGTAGATTAGAATCAGTTATTATATTCAAAATTTGGATAGATGCATGTGTTCCAAATCTACAAATTCATGTTATTTACACTTAATAAATATATATATATATATATATATATATATATATATATATATATATATATATAATACATATATTATAACATCGATAATCATTCCAATAGTAATTTAAACTAATGGAATATCAATTCAATCATAAAATCACATTATTACAATGAATAATTCAAGTAAATAATGATTTAGACTTTAAAAGTATATTTGAATGGAAGTATGTTATTTAAGCAAGTAGGACATACTAAAAACATTATTAGAATGAGAATGTACATATTTCCCATACCTATTTTTGCACCTGAATCTATCTTTGTACTCATCCATGCTTTAAATAACCAAAGCACTATCTTATCCATAGTTTTATTTCATTTGAAATCTTTATTTTTTTCTTTTACCATACAAATTTTTATTCTCCTTTTTAGCTATTGTTTGACTTGTTTAATATTCACAAAGTTTACTCATATCTCTAAAACATTTTTCCTTCTACCACAACATTGATTAAACAAATTTTTCTTAGAGGTTTCTTTCAAAAGATACATTGTCTTTCAAGAAACACAAATCTCAATTTCATTAAATCAAATAGTTTGTTAGACAAACGTTTAATTATTTTTATTTCTTTTTAATATCTTTATTTATTGTTTACTTTTTCACGTGAGATTATCTAACTTTTACTTTTATGTGTTCAATCACTTAATCTTTAGAATATACTTTTTTTAGCATTGAATCCTTAAGCACGTTTCCTTTGCTATAGTTTTTTTATCCAAAAGATTATTTAATTAATATTTAAAATAATAAGTGGTGAGCGGGGTGGTTTGGTGTATCCATAACATAACTCAATGAGGATTGTAAGGTCCAAAAAAATTAAATATATAAATAAATATTTATTTAATATAAATGCGAGTAAATGGATATTTAAGTTAATTAATGCAGAGAGTTATGATAAGGAACAATATTAGCTCAAGTGGTTGAGAGTACTTGATTGTATTGGAGCAGAAATGTCCAAGTTAGGGAAGCTGCGTTTTGTGCTCTAACCTTTAATTATGTAATTGCGTAATGTATGGGATGCATGTGTGTTTTTTTGTTTCTGCCAATTTTATGGATTTTTCGTGTTTCTAGAATTTTCCTAAAAGTCGGTGGGTGGCTTTGAAGGCCCGCCAGGCGATGCAGGTGCTCTGAACCCATTTTCTGGGTTTTGACATAAACTGCTTGGCAGCAATGATGATTCTGCCAGGTGACGTGAACAACATGTTTGTTTTCTGGATTTTGATGGGTTTCTGTGACTAGATGGATTCTCTGTTTTATCATGCTTATTCATTGGAATGTTGAAATGTTGAAATGGTTAACTGGAATTGTGCTGCTATTATTGATGATACTCTCCTTATTATTGATGCTCGAAAAGTAGAAGTGCATGGTGATTTTGTTCTCCAAAATGGGCAACAATGGCAACATTCATCGTTGAGGATTTGCCTAGATTTTGGTCAACTCTTCCTCATTTGTGTCATGGTGGAGTAGCAGCACGATGAAGGGTTGCAATGGCGTAGTTAAACCCAGCAAGAGAGGACCATGGCTACTTTATTTGACATTCTTGCGAGGAAGAAAAAGAGGAGGACACACAAGTGGGAGAAGATGGATTGAAAGTAGGTGTAGTGGCAACGCCAACGAGGATTCCGATGATAACCAGCGTTACTGTCGATGGCTTGTGTGCGTGAGTGAGGAAAGGAGAGAATCCTCCTATGTGAGTGGGGAAATGATTTCGTGTAATTAAAAATGGGACAATTGGAAGTGACGTGACATATTATTTGTCATATAAAAAAGAGTTAACATTATCAAAGTTTGAAATATGGACTAAAACCAAAATCTTATTATTATTTAAGACAAACCCATAATTAATCATATTTTAAATTATTTAAGTTAAAGCGAAATTTATCAAATTTAGATATACTTCTAAATAGATATTAATTTCAAATTTTATGATCTTTAATACAATTTTTACTTCGTAATTAATGATTATTACGTAACTTAAAATATAGTTTTGAAAAATATTTTGAATTATCTATATTATAACGAAACGTTATTTTAACACCATATATTTAGCTCACTTTTGACATCGGCTTACGTGTCAAACAGTTAACAAATCTGTTTTTTTTTTTTTCGTATAAGTCTGTCACGTGTGGTGGTTGGAGGAAAAGTTAGAAGTGGATTTTTACAGTAAACTGAAAAGGGAGTAAAATCCAAGGTTTTGAGACCGAAAAACACATAATTGAAAAGTGAGTAAAACCCAAGGCTATCAGAGCAAAAAAAGAACGTCGTTTGAGTGGAGTGAAGACCGTCGGTGGGTATGGTGTTCCTAATGACATTTTGTGGTGGTAAAGGGTGATGGTGTCTCCTTCCATTGCTTATTTCTATGACTTTGTTGGTAAAACTGTGGGCTTTGGTACAAAAGCCATGTGAATGTTTTCTCGATCATTCTTCTTCTCGACGACATTGTGGTTTTAGAGTGAGTTAACCATAGTCATTTTATTCTACTTTGCGTCATTCCAGAGGTGAATGGTAAAGTGGATTTCCAGGAAGTTGATGCCTTTCGCATACACACGGAAATAAAGTTGTATTTTTGTTTTGTTTTGTCGTACTTTATTTTCCAAGGAATTCCAAAAACGTGTGTAATATTCCTTGTAGTATTTTAGACAATATAGACAATTTGTCGAAATACAATTGGGCAAAAGTAGTTCATAGTTATTTGGTTAACAACATTGGTTGTGCATTTTTTGCACTAGGTCAACGTGAGATGTGCTTAAGCGGTTCAGCTGTAGTGCTGCAAGTAAGCATTTGAATTATATATGTTTATGTGTAATTTCTTTATATGTATAATCATTTAATGGACGTTGTGTTTTGTTGTAGTTATGTGCAGTTGAACGACTCGATTTATGTGGCTCACATAGAGAGGTTTTTTTTCCAAGTATACTAAGTTGGCCGAATGTTAACTTGAAGTCAAGAATCATTGAGATGATTTTTCTAGACAACCAAGTAATGAATATGAACTGGTCAAAGAAATTATTTTTTGGTTATGGTTATGATTTATTAACATTACTCTTTAATGTGTTATGTGATTCAGATCATTTGGGATTACAGTTTGACAATAGAGGATTTTGGCAATGAATTGATTTGTGCATCATTGACTCTTAGTGAGGATTATAAGTGTAAACATGCAGATGAAGATGACACGTCGGTTTCTAAGAAAGATTTGTTAAAAAGGTTGAAAAGGCATGGAAAAAGCATACGCAAGATGAAGAAGCGTATTTCATTCTTGCATGAAAATATTATGTCCACATCTAATGCAGCAGAGGGAGATGATGGTGAAGAGGCTGATGCAGAATCTGGTGTACATGAAGATGGAGAACGTGTTTATGAGCCTAATGTAGAACGTTTTAAAAAAAGGTGATTTACCAGGTGGTGTAACAATTAAAGAAGATGTGACGAAAGGTATTGACTTGAATGTAGCAACAGATGTTGGTTCTAGTAACGACATGTCTACGCTTGTACTTGTCATCCCATGTGTTTCATACTAGACACCTTCTGCTGCAATGAAAATGGACTTAATGAAATTGTACACAAGTGTTACTTATTTTGGTGTTCCATATAGGTACTATACATTAATTTGGTATTTTTTTAAATATTAATATTAGAATATTTTTAATACTAAGTAATTTTTTTAATTTGTAGGGTTGTTTCTCAAATAAATGGTCAAATATTAGGAACCTCTGAGTGTTATGGTTTTGGTTTAGGGAAGAAGGTTGATAACTTGGTAATAATAGTTAGGCTAAAATCGTGTATTATAGCTTGTGTTGCTGTGACGTTTAAGTAACCATTGACTCTATGTGTAGGCTGTTCTTTTTGCTGTAAGCACCATGATGTATTTTGAACGACGTCTGTTTGGGCATGTTAAGAGGATTGCTTTCAATCATTTATATGCAGTAAATTTTGTACATTAATTTTGTTTACCAATTTCGACAAAAGTTAATACTATACTGTGTTATTATTGTAGACCCATGTCCTTCACGACTCTCACAAGATGAAGGTTAATAGACGTCAGTGAACATTGAATGATTATCAGAGCTACTATTGTCTAGGACTATTTATGTTACAAGACATCTTGACTGCAAATTTTGTGAGATTCATTGACTTAGATGTCTTTTAATATTATTAATTTTGTTTGCGTTCATAGTTGCGGATTTTGATATTATTTTTAAGGGTTAATTACTCGTAAGGTACTCAGTTTGGGTCAAGGGTGTCAAATTGGTACCCCGCGAAAAAAAGGTGTCAATTTGATACCCAAATAATTTAAGTGCATCAATCAGATGCATCCCGTTAGATTGTGTTAAATTTGTGGTGATGTGGCAATGCATAACGGATATGTGTCATTGAAAGAAGAAGATGTGTAAAAAAATAATTGTACAGTGTTACGTGTACAAATTATTTAATGAAATGAATGGTGAAGTTTGAATTTGCCCTAAGTCATTTGTGACCGTTATCATCTTCTTCTTCCTCTCCATTTGCTTGCTAGTTCAAACCTAATGAGGTGGTTTCGCAGTGTGTGGTTCGTAGTTGTAGAGGTGCTTTCCGATCAATTTTGCAATGTCTTGCAATGTCTTGCAATGTCTCGCAGTGAGGGTTGTGCGTGTTTTTCGTGGGCATAAAAAAAATAGTGTATCCTCTAAACCTAACCCTCTTCCTAGTCCCAAATATACCCTCTTGATTTTTCCCAATAAAAACAAAGCTTCCGAGGAAACCCTAATCCCGGGTTCCTTTTCCCCTCCTCCCAATCAATATCCCCCAAGATTAGGCGTAGAAACTTCAGAACCCTAAAATCCCAAACCTAAAAAGAAACAGAAAAAATTCAGAATATTTAGAAATTGGCATTGGAATTGAAATTACCCTATTGTAGCAACAAATGTCGCTGTACAGTTCAAAGAATAAAAGCGACAAAAAAATGAAAGAGGAAAAAAAATTAGAAGCTTGGTCTAACGTGATTGTGTCATGAATCGGAAGGGAGAGGAAATGGGAATTTAGGATTCACAAATTCGACGTCGATGGTGAAACCTAGAAGATGAAAATCGGTGGAAATGGGAGCGAGAAGAAGAGAGAAAAAGAGAGAGAAACAAGATAAGAAGAAAGAGAAAGAATGAACTGAAGAAGGAAATGACAAAAAAATAGTATCTCCTCCCCTCTGCGATCTCAATCACACCTTCTTAAATCGATTTCACCTGCGCTTTGTAGAAACTCCCAAATCGCATGAACCTCGATCACATTCTCACTTCTCACTATGCTTTTATGCTTTTCTTGACTTAGGGCCACTTCGAACATTACAATTTTTTTTAATTCATTTCAAAAATTCCTATTTTTTATTTAAATTACCACGTCACAAATAATTGGTATTCCACGTGTCAAATTTTTGTGTTAACAGACTCTTTTAATTGGTGAACGTTAATGACTTTAACGGAGTTAATGAAAATGGACTTGATTGATGCACTTAAATTTATTTGGGTATTAAATTAACACTTTTTTTCTCGGGGGTACCAATTTGACACCCTTGACCCAAACTGGGTACCTTACGAGTAATTAAACCTATTTTTAATGTAGTTGTTTACCCCAATTGTTCATGACAATCATTGGTGGTGCTATGTTGTGAATTGTGATTCAAAACAATTTTTTGTGTTAGATTTACTTGGCCATTCAAGAAAGGACCGCAAAAGGATAGACAATGCTGTTGTAAGTATTTAAAGTTAACCATGCATTTATTACAAAACAAATTTGCATGTGTATGTGACAAATTGTTTTTTGTTGAACTTGATAGACACATAATTTGGAAATGTTATTTAGGATGTTGATGAATTGTAAGGATGACTCAAAGCCAAAGTTTGAAGTGCAATACAAAATAACTTCAATTGAACCAAACTTGTAAGTTGTTTAAGTAATAACTTTCATAAACATATAATTGAATTAATATTTATTGTCTAATCATTGGTTTTTAATGGTGTTCGTAGATATGATTGTGGTGTGATTGGTGGGAATAATATGCCTGCTTATACCAATGTAAGTTCTATACTGTTAGATGTAGTTACCTGTTATTGATGTTTAACAATAGTTTTTTAATGTTTTTGGTAAATGTTTGAGTTCACCATAATTTATTGTGTAGAAGCAACTTCAGCATATCAGGCAACAATACATCTGTCAATGGGTACTGGATGTAGACAACACCAAACGACAAAAAGTTCTTGAAGACTATGAATTATTCATCACAAGTTAGATGTTGCTTTGTACACTTGTTTGCCACGTACATAGCTAAATATCATTTTAACATCAACTTTTCCACTACATAATAACTTCCTACATTGACTATCTATATCATCGTCACTTAGATCAATTTTTTTTCCCAATAATCGAAGATCCAACCCTAAAAAAACATCTAATAAATTAAATTCAACTACTTCCCTACCAACAACAAAACCACCCCTCCTTTCAACCCATTTATAACATAAATAAGACAAATAACAAATTCTGACTTATCTTCACCGAATGATTTAACGACATCAACCACCAAAACGATGTGTCTGCAATTGACTCTTTTTGTTTCACACTTAATTTATCATTCAAAGTTCCAACATATTTCGCTTTGCAAGAATGATGGAAAGACATCTGTGTAAACCAAAATATTGTTAAATCATATGAAATGTCCATCGATAAAAGAATTTCAAACAAAAAATCAAACATATCTTCACATTCTCACTCAAATGTCCATCGTTATGGTGTTTAGTACCCATAACCAATTATTGAAACAGAACGATTTAAGTTGCACAAATCAAACCAAGAAGATCACCCCAATTGTTCGTAAACAACGCCCACCACTCCAAAAAGGATTTCAACAACAAATACACAAAATTTACGATCAAATCTAAAACAATAGCAACCTTGGAATGGAATAACGGCATTGCGCACAAGGTTGGAGAAAACTTCAATTTCTAGGTTTCTTCAACAACAAAAACCCTAGGCTCTTTTGAGAACTTCCTCTCCTACAAAGATTTCAACTTTGACATAAGTGTTAGATGATGGAAACCTTTCCCCCTATTCTTCTTCACAAATTTGCATTTGTAAGCGTTAAGAGTAATGTCTGTATACAACCCTTTTAAACGACCCACCGCACATGCGACCTTTCACTAAAAATTCACAAATATTTATTTATTCAATTAACAGTTAAATATACAGTATTAAAATAACGTTTTCGATCTTATAAACCGTTGTTAAAACTCTTATGTGTGATATACCTGAAACAATCATTAAAATTTCTGGAAACAATAATTTTTTCTATTTTTTTTTTTCAAAACACACAATTCAAAGGATCTTCTGTGCATTATAAAAAAAAGTAAATTTTTTTATTTCAATAATGCACAAAAATATTTAATGAAGTCCAGAAGCAACTAGGGGTTGGAGGAAGGAGGTGGCTCACTTTTCACTTCTCTATGCTCTAAAACCTACTGAAATCAAATATGAACTACCACAGCCACACTGACATTCTTGAACTGAGATAACAAATGACTAAACAAAACCACCCAACAACACAACCACCCCTCTGAAACAGACATAAAAATGCAATTTTCCTCTTCCATGTTTTCCCTCTCAAAATCCAACTTCTCTCCGATTCGCCCCACCCTCCCTCCGGTTCGTCCCACCCTCTCTCCGGTTCGCTGCGGCATCCGCGAGCTCCGCCAACGAATCCACACCGTCCAGACCACTCAAAAGATCACCGAAGCTATGAAGCTCGTCGCCGCCGCTAGGGTCCGCCGCGCTCAGGAGGCCGTCGTCAACGGCCGCCCCTTCTCCTCAAACCTCGCCGCAATGCTGAACGACATCACCCAGCGCCTCAAATACGACGACGTTTCCACCCCGCTCACCGATGCCAGACCCGTCAAGACAGTGGCCCTCGTTGTTTTCACCGGCGACCGCGGTCTCTGCGGCGGTTTCAACAAGTGGGTAATAAAAAAAGCCGTCACGCGAATCGAGGAGCTGAAGAAACTCAACCTGGGGTGCGTTGTTATAAGCGTGGGCAAAAAGGGTAACTCATTTTTCACTCACAACTGCGAAAAGAAATATCCTTTTGTTAAAGTCGACAGCTTTATCGAAATTGGAGGTTTTCCCACCGCAAAGGAGGCTCAGGTCATTGCTGATGATGTTTTCTCATTGTTTGTAAGTGAGGAGGTGGATAAAGTTGAGCTTGTGTACTCTAGGTTTGTTTCACTGGTTAGGTTTGAACCTGTGGTTCAGACTTTGCTGCCTTTGGGAGAGGTTTATGATGTGAAAGATGATGTTTTTAGGTTGAGTTCTAAGGAGGGGAAATTGGCTGTGGAGAGGGATGTTGTGAGGTTGAGGAAAGAGGGTGAGGTGTTTTCCCCTCTTATGGAGTTTGAGCAGGATCCTGTTCTCATTCTTGATGCCATGTTGCCTCTTTATTTGAATAGTCAGATTTTGAGGGGGTTGCAAGAGTCTCTGGCTAGTGAGCTTGCTGCTAGGATGGGGGCCATGGCTTCTGCCACCGATAACGCGGTTGAATTGAGTAAAAGACTTTCGGTTGAATACAACAGGGAGCGGCAGGCGAAGATCACAGGGGAGTTGCTGGAGATTGTGGCTGGAGCCGAGGCTCTAACACCAATTGACATATGAATGTGACTTGGTTTTCATTTTCCTTCCATGGGGGATCAGTTGTTGGAGCTGAGGTACTAACACTATTGACTGATGAGTGAGACTTGGTTTTTGTTTCCCTTATCATTGTGTGGTGTTGAGCACTAGCTTTGGATCCTTTCTAGATGCATTTGGATCAGCCTCAATTTGAGTAGTTGAATTTTTCATTGTATAACAATCAGGGAGAAGAGAATTGGATTTATAGGAGAGATTTCAGATGGAGATAAGTCTTTCAGGAGAGGCACCATATGAGAAGCATGAGATATGATATGAGCATTCTTCAAGATTTCTCTCTGTTTGAGATGTTGATCAGACATCACTCTTTCTCTCCTCAGTGATTGTTGAGTAATGACAAACTTAACAGCTTAGATCTCAGTTGGATGGAATCCAGTTGGAGAGGACCCAAACTCAAATGCTATTGAGTATAGTTCCTAACTTTATGAATCTAAGTCTTGAAATTTGTAAAATGTTGGAAAGTGTTATTCACTTTAGTCTTGTGCCAATGAAAGTGGTAGAGAAAAAGGAGTGGGAACGATACTTGCAAGCTGCAACATCCGCGAAACTAGGCATTGAAATGAGTTTTGTAAAGTTAGGATTAAAGTGAATAATGCTTTCAATTTGCATGCTAAAGTGAGGGTTTGCACAGTACGGAGTTGAAGAGTTTCCAACTTCACTAATAGAGTCTTAAAAGTTGATCGAGAAATCATGTGGAGAGTTTTGACCCGTGTTCAAAAAAGCGCATTACTTTCCTTTAACATCTTATCATTGTAGTTGCTTGCTTCTTGGTTTTGTAATTCAAGAGTTAAAACTTTGATTTAAAGAAAACTCACAGGATCAAATAAAAGAGATCTCAAACTCTGCTTATTTCTGGTTTGAAGAAAACTTGAGTGATCGGAGCATAACCTTACCCCCCTCAACTTTCTAATATTTGTTGCCATGCATTATCAAAAGAAACTCAGTATAAAGCTACTTTCCCTGTTTGAATTATTGATGGGATTAAAGTACGTATATGAAATTGATTCATGCATCAGAATGGTGCTGACAGGAAAAGCTAAATATTTTCCATGAAGTAAAGTCTCTGAGGCCTATAATTGATGAATAGGAATATAGGGTACCTTGAGATGACAAGATCTTCACGCGTGCTTCAGTAATGTCTGAATGTCTATATCAACCTATACTTGACCCACATTCCTTGGTTTTGGTTTGTAACCTGGAACTGTAGATTGCACTTCTACTACAATTTGACCTTTGAGGTACACCTTAGATTTGGAGGGGTTATAGGCCACGTGCTGTGGAAGTAATAGCACATGTATGTCTGAAAAAAAATATAAGAAAAATGAAAGTAATGTACTTGTTAACACAATTACTGAAATCTGTCTGAAATTATAAATTTGTTGGGGATGTAACTTCATTATTAAGTTTCATTCATGTTCTTATAAACTCTAATATAAGAATTTGGTTTGTTTATCTACTAAATCTTATTTATTAAATACTGATGAGAAAATTAACTGCATATAGTTCAGTACTTGAATGATTTATTATGTATAGGTATGCAATATTGACAGATAATTCCTTATCAACAGGTTGTTATTTTATCTTTAAAAATAAATGGCTCCCTTTTAGAAGATCATGATAAAAAAGAATCCTATTTGCATGACAATGAATTTGGTGGGCCAAATTAACTGGTAGTTATACTCGTGTGAAAGAAACAGTAATGAATGAAAGTTGCAGTCTTTATTGAGTACATAGTATTTACTCAATCAAAGTTCTTACTGTGCAGGTTTTTATCAAACCAAAGGTTGAAACAATATTCTGAGGAAACTTCGGAAGAACACAGTGAAATAAGTTAAAAAGGGTTTATAAAAAAAGTTACAAGTTATCAGAACACCATATTCACTAACATTAGATATTCCTACATGGATTATTGCAAGGACCACAACAAGAAGCATAATTTTACACTTCTTAGTTAACTTTCTTGGATCTTCAATGAGGACAACTGAGAAACACAATTCAGATTTCACAACCGATGAACATTCTTTAGCTGCATTAGAATAATGTTGACTTTTCTTTATGTTTCCAAACCCACTCATAATAATTCATGCAGCATTAATGGTTGGAAAAAGAAAGGGTGAAAAACAATACTAACACTGGTTGGTTCACTGCACATGGATTATAATACTATATATATATATATATATATATATATATATATATATATATATATATATATATATATATATATATA
>Ga0099822_1007286_pt1 | contig 14310 bp, 9 predicted proteins | sample CowpeawhiteBW_FD_76839 | JGI IMG/M metagenome (GOLD analysis project Ga0099822, IMG submission 76839) | Root nodule microbial communities of legume samples collected from California USA - Cow pea white BW | ecosystem: Host-associated > Plants > Roots > Nodule | place: USA: California | collected...
ATCAATAATAAATATATTACAATCCTTATATATATATATATATATATATATATATATATATATATATATATATATATATTAATTAATTAATTAGTAAAATACATTCTGACCTAATTTTTTCTAAGCTGTACATTTTGTCTTGTCTTCTGTCTTCATTCTTCCAGCTTCAAGTATTGGTACATTATCTTCTTCCGATACATCCCTTAACATTCTTTTCTGCCCTTTCTTTGAAATTGGACATATATATCAAACTCTATATAGACAGTAACATTTATGATATGTTTGTTGTCAACTGATTGAGTTAACAAAATAAGAATATTACGTGGCAGTTGAGATTTATTAATTTTTAAGAATTGAATTTTATTAACTTCTAAGAATAAAAAAATATAATTTCGTATGAATTTTCTTATTTAACTGGTTTTCTGGTTTATTATTTTAATGTTTCATGAATTTCGTATGAATTGAAAATTACTATCATATGACTTTTATCATTTTAATAGCATTTTTATTTATTATTTTATTATTTTAGAGTTTCGTATGCATCGAAAACCATTAACGTATGAATTTTATTATTTTAGTAGCAGGGGATACTATTTTAGTTTATCAAGATTAATTACATGTATAATTTATATATACACCAATGAAGGTGAAAAACCTAGTAGAGACAAGTTTCAATTCGTATTGATGTTATATTGAATGTTTAAATTGGAATTGACATGTTATTGAGATCGATGACATTGAGTTTTAACTAATTTATTGTATGATAAATTGTTGGTTGATGTTGAAAATAGTTTAATTGGTAGAAATTAAATTAATTTTTTCTTTTGGTGTTATTTTAATAAATTTAGACTCTCTATTATATTTTTTTATGGTCCTCTGCTCAACATTAGAATTATACTTTATTGGTATTTAATTTTTTTTTAAATATATTTTAAAATTTTAAAATTAGTGGTCATTAATATATTGAAAGCACATCATAGGTCAGAGGAACAATACAAGAAAATTAAAAAAAAGAAATCTAAATTTGATTTTAAAATCAGATCATTTTCTTCTTATTAGAACTTTTAAGTAAAACTTAAAGCTTAACGAAATCTAAACCTTTTCAAGGAGATGAGACATTCTGATTTCATTAGAAGCTTGATCAAATGATTTAAAACAATAAATGGTATGAAAAAAGAGTATGACGTCATAATATATATATATATACTTTCCCAATATTCCAATCAATTCATTACAGACAACTTATTAATATATAAATATCTTTCATCAATTTTTCTCACATAAATGTAATTTTTTTATAGTTAAAAGATAATGACATCTACTTATTTGTTACATAATTTTTAAATCGTTTTTTTCCCTATTTTTTTAACTTCTTTCATCTCTAGTTCCATCTTCATTATTTCCAAAACCAAATTAATAAAAATAAAACTAACGGAGAGGTTAAATCCAGCGATAATAGATCTATATCAAACTTTTTAAACAAAAACTATGAAATACTTTGTTTATTATAAAAATGAAAATAAAATAAATAAATACGAAAAAAACAGAGAGAAACGAGGGAAATAATGTTAGTTGTTTAGAAAGAAACGAGTAAAAGAATGTTAGTTGGTCAGAAAGAAATGAGTAATTATGATATTAAAAAGCACACATATTATGCATAAAAAAAATAGAGCACCTATAGTTAAAGTAATATAATTAATTATATATTTAACATTGATTAGTTGTACACTTTATATATCAACAAGTCAAAATCACGACTTGTTTCTCTCAAATTTGCACCTCCCTTTCCCTCACCTTAAGCATATAACAAAATATGAAGATAATATGTTACTTAAAAAAATGTAGAAAAAATAACTAAAATATGGAAGGCGAGAAAAATAAATGATAGAAAAAAATTTGATGAAAAAGTTTAAATGAGAGTGAATATGTGAGAGGAGACATGTGATATTTTTTATTTTTGAAATTTACCTTTATTTTAAAATATATATAAAAAAAACTTCTCTGTAGTTTATTTAACAAAATTAAAAAAATTAGTTTTACCATTATTTTCAAAAATGTATATTTCAGAAAAAGATACTTTGGGAGTTGAGGTCCTCGTTACAGTCATCGCTAATTCAAACGCCGTCATTTCCTATTTCGATTTCAAATCTTCACCGAGCGTGAGGTTCGGACACACGAACCTCGATGTTCTCGACTGATATAAAACCATACTGAGATTCGCACTCTCCAACCCTACTCTCATACTCACTGCAACAACTGTAACCAAAGAAAGAAGGGAGTTTCTCCCATTTCGTGCTCCGAAATCGACGCATTAGGGTTAGAGTTCTTTCGATCTGAAAAATTCTCGGCTTTATGGCGGAGGAACCGGAAAGCACCGTCACCACTGGCGCCGCCGCCGACCAATCGTTGCTGGATAAGATAAGCGAGAAGCTTCACGGTCACGATTCCTCGTCCTCTTCCGATTCGGATTCCGAAAAAACGGTCACTTCGTCCGTTAAGGATAAGGTTTTCCGCCTTTTCGGCAGGGAGAGGCCCGTTCATTCCGTTTTGGGCGCCGGAAAACGTAAATTATATTCTGTTCCTTCTCTCTCTTATTTTGGTCGTCGTTTTATTGCGTTTTGAGAAAAGCTATAATGTGGAAATGTTTTGACTTGGCCTGACCTTGCCTCATGTCGCTTATCGTTTAACGGGGTTACCTAGATGCTGACTAATATGTTGTGCTTCTCTTGGTGGCTTTCTTAGGTTAACTGGATTTTCTCAAAATTGTGTTTTTAATGTTTGCGAGCTTTCCCTGTTTCTGGTTTATTATATATTATGTTTCCAGGTGGTTTTTAATTCTAGGTGAGTTGAATTTAGCTGCAGTCTCGGTTTGGATGATAATAGATAGCTTGTGTTATGAAATTAACTAGGGCTGCGTTCGTGATGATTCTGATGTTTCGTGAAGAATACCGGAGTGTTTGTTTGTTTGATGATAAGTAATTGAATGGAGAATTATGTGCTGTTGTGTGTGGTTATATAGAGAGAGAGCCAAAGAAGTATCAGTCTATGATGTTATTATCTTACGACTCTTTTTTCGTTACCTTTTTGCAGCTGCTGACGTGTTATTGTGGAGGAACAAGAAGATATCTGCTGGCGTGCTTGGCGGAGCCACTGCTGTTTGGGTCCTGTTTGAGTTGCTTGAGTATCACTTTCTTACTCTGGTGTGCCACATTTTGATACTGTTGCTCGCAGTTCTGTTCTTGTGGTCCAATGCTCATACTTTTATTCACAAGTGAGTCTCTGGAATTTCTTAATATGTTGTTTTGTGTTTTGGGGTTTAACCTTATCTAAACTCTTGTTCGGGAATGTTAAAATATGTATTGCAGATCTCCACCTCGCATTCCAGAAGTTCATCTTCCCGAAGAGCCATTCCTGCAAGTGGCATCTGCGTTGAGGATTGAAATCAACAGGGCATTTGCTGTTTTGCATAATATTGGTTCTGGAAGAGATTTGAAGAAATTCCTTATGGTGTGTGACTTCAAAAACCATTTGTCATCATTATGCACATATTAAATGAAAGTTTTTCATAAATAATGTCTGAAGTTTTGGGTCAGTTATTTATAACTTACCAAAGTGGTACCGCTTCTTGCTTTCTTGCAAGCTGCTTTGCTTTAATTGATAGATAAATGGGTACCTAGTTTGATGCTTCTTTGTGGATGTCAGGTTATTGCTGGCGTTTGGATTCTGTCAATTGTGGGGAACTGGTGCAACTTCTTGACCCTCTTCTACATAAGTAAGTAATTAGTATTCCTTTTATCTAGAAAATTTTATTACAAAAGTTTGTATGGAACTTAGTTCATTTACATATTCTTGATTACATGGGCAGCTTTTATCTTGTTGCACACGGCTCCTGTGCTATATGAGAAGTACGAGGATAAGATAGATCCACTTGCAGAGAAGGCAGTTATTGAGATTAAAAAGCAGTATGTTGTGTTTGATGCTAAGGTCTTGAGTAAGATCCCACTTGGTGCTTTAAAAGCTAAGTTATCATAGTGAGTTAATGTTTGTAACATCACAAAGAAAGAGTTCCACTTGTTTGGTCAAGGAAGTTGCCAGGGCCAGTTTCTTTTATCAAATGTCAGTCTTGATGTAGTCTTGATGTTTTCTGGGTTGGTTTTAGGCTGGTATGGTGTCAATGGCAATGGGTCTGATTTATCTTCAAAAATTAGTAATTTCTCAGTAGTTTCTAACTGTGCAAGCACATATGGATTTTACTGGTTTTTTTGTTGTTGAAGGTTTGTATGAGTTGTTCAATAAAATAATTTGTACTGTAAGATAAAATGTATGACTTGCATGCTCTTTTTCTACCAGAATTTAAGTATTAGATTGGTTATAAATTTTTCTAGAACCACTGTTTCTGTTATTAACCGGCAGGCAATGTATGATATGTATTAGGGGAATATATGTTTAGTGTACGCAAGTTTTATAGAGTACTAAATATATTAGTGTTGGTCTATACTAAATATGGATTGATTTGGCAAAAAAATCAGTGTATTGTTTTTTTTTTTGGTATGATTGGGTCTAGATATTATAACATTAATCGCGTCAATATTTCAGCATTAATAAATAGGGAAGAAAAAGGAATATATTTGAGGAAAATAATTCCGACAATGCTATGACGATGGCTCAATGGCTAATAAAAGGCTACAAAGAATGATAAGATTCCCAACAGACACAAAGAAAGCGTCAAAGATTATATGACATGCGTGATAGTCTAATGGAAAAAGTAATTTTGTGGGAAGAATAGGCAGAAGATAGACCGAAACATATGACGCCATTTCACAGTTGACAGCATGCAATTGCCTTTTTGAAAAGGCTCACTATACTTTAATATCCAAAGACATTTTCAATACAAGTTTATTTGAATGAATAACAGTTTACAAATTTCAAAATAGTTGTAAAAATGAATTTATCAATATGTGTGTGTAGCGGTTTGTGATTTGTATGTGTTTGTTTACGAGGTCAATAAATACACTATACTGTATCATATAGAAAGTTGAAGGAGGAATGTGGTGGCATGGGATTGACCTATTCAATCAATAATTGGATGTTTGGAGTTGAATGGATGGATAACTGCCATCGTCGCATCGATGGTGATAAGGGTGTCAATTCTTTCTAACGTCGCGTCACTTTGTTTCATCCTCGCCTTTTCAAATTATTCCTTTAAACAAACAAAAAGAAGGTTCAACTTTTCATCATGTAATACTGCCTAGTATTAAAGAGTAGGTTAATCTAGGCTAAAATAGATTTTCTTTTTCTCCCTTTTTTGTATGTTCTTATAAATTTAAAATATTTACTTATATGAGAAATGAAATATCTCACAAATCTTCTAGATTGATTATCAACACAAATGAGTAAAATAATAATGATACAAAAAATAACTGACAAATATATCACACTAGAACAGTTGGAGAAAACAAGTGAGCACTATTTCATTATCTGAACTTAAAACCAAAAACTAAACTGATGCTTTCAAGACAAATACAACTGAATAATCTTCACAAATCTTCAATTTAATTTGACATAAATCTTGATAGCGATAAAACACTCAGTGCCATTAAGTTCTTCATAGACTTAAACACTAATCAACTAGATTAAATTCAAGCAATAAAAGAACTTACTACTAGACGAAATTTTTGTGATCATATTAATTTTTAAATAAATATTTTATTTGGATAAGATAATTAAAAATACATTAACTTTTTTAAGATAAAGTTCTAACTTTAAAACCTTTATTTAAAAATTAAACTTTAAAAAGATATAAGTCAAATTTAAATATTAAAATAACATAATTGAATTTTTCTCAATGTGTATGCAGATGTATATCAAGGAAAAGTGATTGTAAGTGAAATTTCAATTTCCTCTATTTTTAGTAAATTTCAAATTTTATTGGTTTAGTTATTTCAAATATTTTCTAAAAATTCTCAAATTTTTAACTTTCCTTTAACTTTTTCTATTCAAACAACTTATTTTACTCTAAAAAAATTTATATTAATAAAATGAATGAATTACTCTCCTAATTGAATACAGTAAAGGGAAAGAAAAAGACAATAAACAGATGAGTAAGCACGTAGGGTTGTAAGCATTGTACATACATGTTTTAGAGAAAAAGGAGTGATATTTCACTACATATACATGAGGTAATTTTGCACAGTTTAAGAGTTTCAAAATATGCAATAATATTCACACAAGAGAACGGGGGCAATGAAATGAAAGAATTAATTGAACAAGATTACACGTCTACAATTTATCTCTGATCTATACCTTTTGATTAATTACACAAAAAATGTATACTTAGTATCTGGGAAGGAGTTTTGAACTATCTGATGAAGATGTAAGGGGAACTGTTGAGAACTCCGAACCAAGTTGTTCGGAATGCTGAAAGTATCCGGTTCCAGTTCTAAACCACTGATTGGAAGGTGGTGGAGAAGAATTAGTATAACTTCTATCATGCGAATCATCCATGGATTTATCTGTACTTCCTGATGACTCCCTCTTCTCTCTTTCTTCTGTTTCCTTGAGAAGAAAATCAACCCACAGATCTGCAAAGGACTGAAAGGGAAACTGTACAAATCAAATTCAAGCAAATTGCGTAAAATGTGACAAGATCTAGAATGCAGTGGAGAATTTGGAAATTTTATTTTAGTAGATGTTTTGGACCAAGGAATGACATGCATATAAAACATTTGCTATATAGCATAAACCTGGAACATGTTCCATGTTAAAATAAAAACAAATTATTGTGTTCACCAAAGGGAGACATAGAAGGACGAGGTTCCAGTTAGAATAAAATTTTTAACACCATTATTTTCTTCCGGCATTGAGCAATCCCAAAAATTAAAGAAAACGAAGAAAAGTCGCCCTCAATATTCTGATAGGATCCAATTGCAAGAATGTGACTTGGGAGTACCACATTCGGAATTATGGGATTCAGGAGTAGCGTTTAAGGCCCTCGACTTTCTACCTACAGCTAGCTTTTGTGTACCTTTTATGATATTCTATTCTGATAAAGCCCACATATAAATAAACACAAGATGAGAAGAAATCACCTGGTTATCTGCTCCCGCATTAGCAGCTGATTCAGTGGAACCACCTCCTCCCAAGATACCTCCAACTAGGCGGCCAGGCAACCCTAGAACACCACGGACAACACCTTTTCCTGGACCCTGTTGAGCAACACCTATTCTTTGTTTGTCCTCATTAGAGAATCCCAGCATGCGAACCATCAGATCCAAAACCTGTCCCCAATATCACTTTATTATGTACAACACAAAGGAATGGAAGTCCTTAATGATACATAGACATACATACTTACATACATCATACATACATACATACACATATATAGAGAGAGAGCAAACAAATTAGAAAATTTCCATACCTCTTTGCTGTGGTTTCTCTGGAAATAAGTAACAAGTAATTTTATCACAATGCGCCTGACAAAAATACAATTAAGATTAATAAAAGCAGAAGCCATATAATTAGCGAAAAACATTTTCAAGTATGGGAACCTAACAAACTAGAAAAAATTGGAAGCTCCCAAGACCAAACCAATATAGCACGAAAAAACTACTTAGTTGAAAAACATGCCAACCTGTCAACAAGAAAATCTGAATCCACTGACATTCTATTTAGCCTTGTCATACTCTGTTCAACCGCTCGCCTCAACCTGGAATTGTCTTCTTCGAGCTTGCTTACTCTACTTCTCCAATCTGATTGTAGCTTTTCAGATTGAGAAAGCTTAGCTAAAATTTCTTCTTTTTCACTGATCAAGACATCTGCTCTGCATTGTGCATCCTGGCAATTGGAAACACCAAAAAGTTACCTTCTAATACTTTTGAGTCAGAAAACATGATAAAACATCAGTACACTGCAGCAAAATTTTGGGGAATAATGGGGTCCAATGCTGCAAACTCAGCAAAGAGAATCATATTCTTTTATTGTTACAAAATCATCAATATAAAGGGTGGAATTCTGTTATGTTTAATTCTTAAAAGTGTGGGTCGTCAAAAAGTTATATTAATAAATTGTATGAGAGAGAGATTCATACTTTCAACAGTAGAGAAAGCTTAGACTTTTCTTCCTTTGCACGAGCCAGATCTCCTTCTAAATGTTCCTTCAGAAAATAAATTTATGGTGAATATAAACTTACTCTGTAGAACAAAAGACAGACACGCACTGAAAAGATACTAGCTAAAAAAATAAGAAGGAATGTTGACAACTTAAATCAATGCATATTATTAATTTCTAAATACAAAATTAAAATCAACCTTAGCTTCAATTTCAGCATAATATTGTCCAAGAGCTGTCTGTAGATTTAAAAGTTCTGTATTCTTTGCATCTATTGTGCTCATACAGTCAGCCAACTTCTTGTTCAGGTCTTCAATGATTTCCCTGGATTTGAGAATTTCATTGCTATTTTCCATCTTCAGTTTCTCCTGACTCGCAGTTCCCTGTTTTAGAGTTCTCTCAAGATGTGATATTTGAGCCCTTAAATAATTATTGCTATCACGAAGTTCTTCAATTATTTTGCTATCCTCGTCCATTTTTTCGGACTCTTCAGATTCCTAAACAAAATGCTAGATGGTGAACATCAATGAGTGTACCACAGAAAGATTAATATGGTGAACATCAATGAGTGTACCACAGAAAGATTAATATGGTGAACATCTATGAGTGTACCATAGAAATATTAATATGGTGAACATCTTTGAGTATACCACAAAAAGATTAGTATGTTACATTCAATAGAGATGGGTGCATGAAGTTCATTGTAGATAACTCGGGACAAAATATAATACAAACGGTAGTCTATATTTTGAGAATAACAATTTTTTTATGAAAGTCTTGTTTGTCCCTTTAAATCATGCTCAAACATTACTGATTACGGTTCAAAAAAATAAAGTGAAAAACTAAACCTTTCTAACAAATGCAATTCCTGATGGCTCAATTGAGGATACAATATAATACAAGTGAGACTATATTTTGAGAATAACAACAAATTTATTTATAAAATCCAGCACATTGTTTGTCCCTTTAAATCATGCTCAATCTTTATTGATTTTGCTTCAAAAATATAAAGTGAAAATGAAACCTTTTCTAACAAATGCTGTTTAAGACGGGTCAATTGTTGTGCTGCTTTGTCCCTTTCCTTTTGTGTTTCCTCCAATTCTTTACTTAGCCTAAGTAAGGATCTTTCCAACTCTTCATTCCCCTTTCGTGTTTCCTCCAATTCTTCACTTAGCTTATGTAAGGATTTTTCCAACTCTTCATTCCTTGGAAAACTTTTGGAAGGATCGGGTAACTGCTACCCAAAAACCAATTTCCAAAACCCCAGAAAAAAAAGAAGACAAACAGTTACTAGCATGATTCATAAGCCATATAACCCGTAAAGTAGAAATTGCTATTAAGTTTTGGCTCACATGATTGTTAAAGCTTGGAATCCTTCTCTGAATCTGAGAAGCATCAGGAGATATTTTACCAGAAGTCCTAATTGATTTGACCTCAGCCTCAAGTTCATGCTTTTCCAACTAATAATGATAAGATAGAATATATTAAAGTGCATTCTCGAGCACAATACCAGCAAACAGTCATTATAACGTATTGAGTGATAGGACAGTTGGTTCTTTCTTATGAATAAAAAAAATTAATGCATAAATTTACTGACCTTAAGAGTAGTGTTTTCCTTCTCCAAAGATTCAATCAGTCTCTTGAAGCTATTTGTTTCTTCATCTTCCCGTCTACTCAACTCCATTTGCAAACGATTAATTTCTGATATTTTCCCATTCAATTCATTATGTAATTTGCTCATCTCATATGTTGTCTGCCAAGCAATAATACAATACATGTATTGGTTAGATAACCGAAAACAATAATAGTCCAGCTTATCATATTCCATAGTACAACAAAATCAACATCCTGGTTACTTGAGAAGACATATGGTATCAATGATGCAATGGACGTTATTAATGTAAAAATAATGTGTTTGATAGGTTCAGTGGTAACCCTTACAGTGTTCAACTAATTCTCTTAGTTAAATAATATCGAAAGAAATAGAGGAACAGAGAATAGAATTCATTGGAAAAAGCTGACTCATGTTCTCGTCTACTTTCTACTCCCATAGTTCTCATGAATCTAGAAAATGTTTTATTTAAAAATATATATTTTCATTTTCTCCTTATCAAATCATTCTTTGATTTTCTTCCAGGCCTTCCTCTTGATCTTAATACCAATTACCATTCACAACCAAAGCACTCTTACCAATTGTGGATGACAGCTTATGACCGTGAGCCGAAAGTTTTCCATACATACATAGCAGATGGAATTATGGCCAATGGTAGATATATTAAAAAAATATGAAATACAAAATGCTATATAATCAGAAAATAAATAAAACTACCAGAATGTTAGAGACAAAAGAATATCGAAACACCTATTCTAGGAAATAAATTTCAACATATTTCAATTTGAAAACCAAAAAAACTACCATAAAGTAATCAATACAGTTGAGTAGTGAATATAAAAGTAGTTAACGCATGGCTAGTATCTTATTTTATTTTTAAGAAAATATTATCTATTCATTTTCCCTTTTATTATGGCGCAAAAACATTTGCCAGATTCTTATAGAAATAAAATAATATTTAATCAAATTAATTTTGCTTGGATAGACTCACTTTGTCTCTTTCCAACTTTAATAATGTAAGCTCCTCTTGGAATAACTTGTTCAATTTCTCTTCCTCTGACATCAAAGAAAGATCCAAATTGTTAGCAGTTTCTATCTAGACGTACAAAATGATAATACAGTCCACACACACACATATATTCTAAATGCAGAATAATGACCCTGTAATTTAAGCTGAATATGTGCCATTTTTTTCTGTTCTAGCTCTAGTTCCAGCTTCATTTTATGTATATCATCAGAATGCTGTACTGCTGCTGCTGGGCTACTTTTTCCCGCTACCATATCTGCTAGCTCCTAGAAGGCATTCATACATCTGTTGTCAAGTTCACTCATCACTAAAAATAAACATAAATTCTAACAAAAAGTTTAAATTGAAATGGCAAGTTAAAAAATTAGAAAAGCAAACAAAAACTAATTGTCTCTACTTTATTTTTAAAATGTTTATAATGATTCCATGAAAAACGAATATACAATTTGACAAAGAAAAAATCAAAATAGAAAAGTATTATAAATGCAATCCACCAAATGGATCAATCTATCTACATAGATTCATGATTTGGGAGTAACAAAAAAATCTAAGATGTAGTTACCTTGTCCTTTACTCGAGAGTTCGAGTGTTTAGATACCATCTTGGTTTGAATACCATCGTATTCCAAAGCAGATGTGGTTCCATTGTTTGTAGCATAAAGATTTTTCATTTGAGTTGTGAACCTATGCTGTCGATTGGATGACTGGTCACTATTTCCCTTCAAATATTCAAAAGCAATCAACAAGAACTGTTAGTTATGTTGAGAATCTTGAATCAGCAGCACTACAAGAAACAATCAAGAGTAAACAACCACAACCACTTTATCTTTGAAATTGATCGTGCTGTCAAATTAGTTCTTGAAATTAAGAAAATGTTAAATAACTCTGATAAATAGTCCCCAAACCTAAAATTTCTCGTTTAGTCTCTAAATAAATGTTAATATTACCACTTTAGTCACTTTTGTTTTTGGACTACCGTGACAGTGGATTTACACTTTCAAGGACCTTTTCTCTTGTTAGTCTCTAAATATGTCAATATTGTGGCTCTAGTCACTTCTATTTTTAATTTAGACTCACGCATTTGTCAATTTAAACGTTCAAGGACTTTCATTTGTAATTTTCTTCAATTCAGACACTGATGTGACAAGACATTCCAAATTCAGGGCTAAAGTGGCTATTTACTCTAGCATAAGTTTATTGAACTGGAATGGCACGTACAAGGTCTCTAATGATAGTTCCGCAAACATGTACACACAACAACCTCCCAAGATAAGCACCTGCAGAGGAACTGTCCTATATTTTTATAACGCATAGATAATCCTAAAGAACCTGATCTGATACCAAGTTGAAGACTAAATATTTTGATGAATTGATTGAGTGAAAAAGCACTCTGAATAGCATATATTTATATGTTTTCCAGATTTAATTACATTTAAGAACAGTAAATATAAATGCAAGTCCCTATGTACATAAGATAAGCACTACGTCTGAATATGAACATTGTTGTATTTTGGACTTTCATCGAATTGTCAACATCTAAGACTCCGGTTTCAAAAAGCTACTAAAGAATATAACATTCATATCATTTCACAAGTCTAGCGAGGAAGGAGTAACCCAATGTCAAAGAAGAAAATAAACTATAGAAACTATTTTTTTACATCAACTTTTATTACATGAAAACAGGCCATTCCCATCATGATCAATATTATATACACGACAGTCTTCTCCCCATCCCCCCCTAAACAATAATTGACCAAAAGAGTTCAAGTTTCCAACATTAGGAGGGGGTCACGACAAAGTAGGAAAAACAAAAAAGAAAAATCGAAATCAATCAAGTAAAAATTCTCCAATCAAAACCAAGTTTATGGAAAACTCCTCTGGCGGAACAGGGTCTTAATGGAAAAATAAAACAAAGAAAAATAGAAAACATCAATTAGTTAAATTTGGCCAAACTCCATACATATAAACTAGTACAGATTACAAAATCCTAAGTATGGTTTCAATAATTATCTCAACACAACCATAGCTTCTCAATCAGGTATGTTTTATTGACAAAATATCATTTTAATGTAGTTAGTGGCAGAACACACAACACACAGACATATCCTATAGTTAAAGTAACACCTTATCTATGTGATGAGAGATAAACGTAATTGGTATGAATCACTCAAATAATTGTCTCTAGAACAAGAAGAGATGTAAGGTATGACCTAACCATGTGTCAAGAACTAAAATTGATAATTGACAATCTAAAAGGTGGTTGAGTTTTTCTAACCAGAAAATGTAATCCATCCAATACCTTTGTCCTTCTCACTATCTAAACTTCATGTGAAAATCATGAAATACAAGAGATCAAATGTAATGGAGTGCTTAAAACACAGGTTAAAATATTTTTATACAACATAATAAAGTTTGAATCAAAAAATAGGATTACCTTGACTGTGTAACCGCCATTTGTGGATACGGGACTCGTATCCAAATTCTGTTTTAATGAGCCATTTTCTTTATTCAATCTAACAATATGATCCTGGAAAGTCGAAAGGATCAGATAGTTAAACTTAACAAAAGGCCACTAACTCAACAAGTTAGACAAACTGTTAATTGACTCTTTCTGGAACCTCTGCTCAGCCTGAGATAGATATTACATAATACATATGATCCAACAATATATTTGAAAAAGTAAAGAACCTTTTGTGTTGACAAAGGGGAGAAGGGGTCAAAGTTTTAGAGATGCAAAATTGAGTTCTTCAAACCATGCATGACAGTTGAGTTCACCTTAATACAAAAACGATGTAAGGTCCAAATTAGAAATTACAGTGTGCCTTGGATCCATCTTACAATGTAATGGAAAGAAAGATTAATCATAATCCAGGATTCAAGTTGGGTGGATGAGATTGAAAAAAAATTAATTATAATTTGTGGACAAAAATTTTCCAATAAATTTCACGAAAATTATATCAGATAGCTACAACACCATAATAGTACTCCGTAGCAGTGAGAGTTTAGCAGAAGTGCTGATAAGAGCGAAAATTATGTGTAGTTGAGATGAATATGAGGTGGACAAGAGGATATAGAAGATTTAGAAAGGATATTATTTGAGAATAGGTTGGAGCACTTCCTGTTTAGGAGAAGATAATAGAGATTCCCACATGTTCTGTTTGATCATGTGCCTATGGCTTCCCATAAGCTAAAATTTGCTCGAGAAGACTTCTACAAATTAGTTTATACATAAACTAATTTTAGCTTATAGGAGAAGTTTAATTCATGTTTTTTTACCATTTTGTTCTACTAGAAGTGTTTATAAAGAAAATTATTCGATAGTTGAACATTAAGTAGCTCCAACAGTTCAACATAAGAAACAGCAAAATAAAATTCAACGTACTACAGGTACATATATGTAGAAAACTAATAACCCGGGATATACCTCTTTTTCTTTTAATATAGCTGCATAATTAACTGATAGTGCTTTAATTTCTGCCTCAGAAGCTTGAAGTCTCTTGATTTCTGCTTTATATTGTTCTATCTACAAGAAATAATATAAAATTAAAAAATGACATCTTTAA
>Ga0099822_1007287_pt1 | contig 14310 bp, 15 predicted proteins | sample CowpeawhiteBW_FD_76839 | JGI IMG/M metagenome (GOLD analysis project Ga0099822, IMG submission 76839) | Root nodule microbial communities of legume samples collected from California USA - Cow pea white BW | ecosystem: Host-associated > Plants > Roots > Nodule | place: USA: California | collected...
AATTTTGCTGAATTGGAGTTCTGTGATCGCCTTTTTGCCATCGGACGCCTGAAGGGGTCCATCGATGCAGGAAGGCATTCTCTCGTACCCAACCCAACTTGCTCTTGAAGGATTTGGCTATGGGACGCATTTCCGCCTTTGTCCGGCGATTCAGCCGGAGGTTCGATCATCTCCTGAATTCACTCGACCAGCGGTCGAGTCGTCTCCGCTTTTCCGCGCGATGCTTTGCGAGAGTCTACCTGAAGCAGGTTCCGCAATTGCGGAGCAAGCTGAGGTCTCTCGCTAGCAAGGTTGCCAGGGCGGCGACCATCTCTCGGTAAGCTTTCGCGCACGTGAGTGAAGGAAGGAGCGACCGCCATGGCGACCATCACGGCACTGCCATCCCTCTCCGAGGGAGGGCTTTCCCGCTATCTTGTCGAGGTTCGGAAATTCCCGCTTCTCACCGCATCCGAAGAGGTCAGCTACGCAAGGCGTTGGCGTGAGCACGGCGACCGCGAGGCTGCATACCGTCTTGTCACGAGTCATCTTCGGCTGGCAGCCAAGGTTGCGATGAGGTATCGCCGATACGGCCTGCCAATCGCCGACCTCATTTCAGAAGCCAATCTTGGTTTGATGCAGGCCGTTAAGCGCTTTGAGCCGGAGAGGGGCTTTCGGCTGGCCACCTATGCGATGTGGTGGATCAAGGCATCGGTCCAGGAATACGTTTTGAGGTCGTGGTCGCTCGTGAAGATGGGGACCACAGCTGCCCAAAAGAAACTATTCTTCAATCTTCGCAGGCTCAGGAGCAGACTATCCGCCTTTCAGGAAACGGATTTGGGCGTCGATCAGATAAGCTACGTCGCGGCGCAACTGAAGGTTACTCCCCCGGAGGTGGTCGAGATGGATCGGCGGCTCCGCGGCGATATCTCACTTAACGTTCCCATCAGCGATGAGGAGACCACGGAGGACTGGCAAGACCGGCTGGTCGATCCCTCACCTGATCCCGCACGCCAGCTGATGGACATGGATGACTACGGGCGACGAGAGGCGGCTCTCTCGGAGGCACTTGAGCTATTGTCGGGGCGCGAACGAGAAATCCTCGAAGCTCGGATGCTCGCGGACGAGCCAAAGACGCTGGACGAACTGGCGCGGCAGTTTCGTATTTCGCGCGAACGAATCCGGCAGATCGAGCAACGTGCGTTTCAGCGAGTGAGGAACGCAGTGCGCGCCCGGGTCGCGAGCTCTTCCCATGTCGCGGCGGTCTCGGCCAAAACAGCCTCCTCTGAAACAGTGGATTCCAGCGGCAAAAAAAGGCGTGGCTCTATCGACATTGTCGTGGGAGGTCACCATCATGTTCACGGAAGCGATCTTGGGCATCATGCTCGCTAACATCCTGATCGTGGCAACCACTGCCGTTCATTGCTGCGCAGCGCTCATTGGCTAGAGACGGAAAAAGCTCGCGGGCATCACCGTTGGAGGACAGACAGCCCTTACCGCCTACGCGACCTGCTCGTCGTTGAAGTCAGATCGAAATGCGCCGCATACATCGGCATCGGATCTCTCGGCGGCAGGCCGCCAAAAGCGCGCATGGTGGGGAGCTGTTAAGGCACGCCGTCATGCAAGCGCAAGCGGAAGCCGCGGTGCTTGAGACGAAGCAAAGCTAAACTGATGAAATCTGAACCGGCTGCATGAGCAGCCGATGCAGATTTTGGGTGTTCTAACCTAGACTCTTTCTCCACTAGCGGAAGCACCTCAACCGTCACGCTTTCGCGTCCGTAGGCTTGCCCAACGAGAGCAGATGCACCTGTTGGTCAACTGGCGTAGGCCCAATCAGATTCCGCACCTGCGTCGCGCTCCGGATCAGGGGGTCGTTGGCCTTCACGATGATATCGCGTTTGGGCGAGGCCCGCACGCTCGGCTGAAGAGCCTGAGCTGATCTCCTTGATCCTCGTCCTTCGAGGTGACCGGCGGCTGGGGCATCTTTGGCGCCGTGCCTGTTGGGCCCGCGCAACGCGGCCCGTCGCAATCAGCTGATCATGGCTTTCTTTGGCATGTTGATGGGGCACGGCGAAGCCAATCCCAACGTTGCCGCCGCCCGGCGATGTGATCGCAGTAGCGGCCGCGATATTATTTTCTCATTATATTACAATGAATTATGGATGCGCGTCCGCTTAACTGGGTGGCTAGGGCCCGCCCTCAAGTCCGTCTGGCAGTCATTGGATGAGAGTGCCAAAATTTTTTGTTCCGGGTCTTGAAACCAACTCCCTCTTCCCTAGGTGGAACTTCGCCGGAGGCTCGTTATCGGCACCGGTCAAATGACATCGCTAGGCTGTTAAGGAGGATGTTCATGCATTTCCGTCCGTTGCACGACCGTGTGCTCGTGCGTCGCATCGATGCCGAGGAGAAGACCGCCGGCGGCATCATCATTCCCGACACCGCAAAAGAGAAGCCGCAAGAAGGCGAGATTATTGCCGCCGGCCCCGGCGCCCGGAATGAGCAAGGCCAACTGGTCCCGCTCGATGTGAGGGCTGGGGATCGGGTTTTGTTCGGCAAATGGTCGGGGACCGAGGTGAAAATTGACGGCCAGGATCTGCTGATCATGAAGGAGAGCGATTTGCTCGGCATCGTCGAGCACACAGGCAAGTTGAAGAAGGCGGCCTGACGCCGCCGGGAAGCTGACAGTCATCGAACAGAAAGGAGATTTAGAACATGGCTGCCAAGGACGTAAAATTTTCGACCGAGGCCCGCGAGCGCATGCTGCGGGGAGTGGACACACTGGCCAATGCGGTGAAAGTCACGCTCGGTCCCAAGGGACGCAACGTGGTGATCGAGAAATCATTCGGCGCGCCGCGCATCACCAAGGACGGCGTCACCGTTGCCAAGGAAATCGAGCTGGAGGACAAGTTCGAGAATATGGGCGCTCAGATGGTGCGCGAGGTCGCGTCCAAGACCAACGATCTCGCTGGCGACGGCACTACCACCGCGACCGTCCTGGCGCAGGCGATCGTCAAGGAAGGCACAAAGTCGGTCGCGGCCGGCATGAATCCGATGGATCTCAAGCGCGGTATCGATCTTGCGGTTGAGGCGATCGTCGGCGACCTGAAAGCGCACGCCAAGAAAGTCACTTCCAATGACGAGATTGCGCAGGTCGGGACGATCTCGGCGAACGGCGACACCGAGATCGGCCGTTTCCTCGCTGACGCCATGCAGAAAGTCGGCAACGAGGGCGTCATCACGGTCGAGGAAGCCAAGAGCCTCAACACTGAGCTCGAGGTCGTCGAAGGCATGCAGTTCGACCGCGGCTATGTCTCGCCATACTTCGTGACCAACGCCGAAAAGATGCGCGTCGAGCTCGAGGACCCCTACATTCTGATCCACGAGAAGAAGCTGTCCGGACTGCAGACTATGCTTCCGCTGCTGGAGGCGGTGGTGCAGACGGGCAAGCCGCTCCTGATCGTCGCAGAGGACGTCGAAGGCGAAGCCTTGGCAACGCTTGTCGTCAACAGGCTGCGCGGAGGACTGAAGGTCGCTGCCGTGAAGGCGCCGGGCTTTGGAGACCGGCGCAAGGCCATGCTCGAGGACATCGCCATTCTCACTGGCGGCACGGCGATCGCGGAGGACCTCGGCATCAAGCTCGAAAATGTAACCTTGAATATGCTCGGCCGCGCCAAGAAGGTGGTGATCGACAAGGAGAACACCACGATCGTCAACGGGGCTGGTGCCAAGAAGGACATCGAAGCCCGCGTCGCCCAGGTCAAGGCGCAGATCGAAGAAGCGACGTCGGACTATGATCGCGAGAAATTGCAGGAGCGACTCGCAAAACTCGCCGGCGGCGTTGCGGTGATCCGCGTCGGCGGCGCCACCGAGGTCGAGGTCAAGGAGAAGAAGGATCGGGTTGACGATGCGCTCCACGCCACGCGCGCAGCAGTGGAGGAGGGAATCCTTCCCGGCGGCGGCGTCGCGCTACTCCGCGCGCTTAAGGCGCTCGATGGGGTCAAGACTGCCAATGCCGATCAGAAGGCAGGCGTCGACATCGTACGCCGCGCTATCCAGGTTCCTGCGCGGCAGATTGTCCAGAACGCTGGCGAAGACGGCTCACTGATAGTTGGTAAGCTCCTTGAGAATGCCAGTTACAACTGGGGCTTCAACGCTGCAACCGGCGAATACCAGGACCTGGTGAAGGCTGGTGTGATCGATCCTGCGAAAGTCGTTCGTACTGCCTTGCAGGACGCCGCCTCGGTCGCGTCTCTGCTGATCACCACGGAAGCGCTGGTCGCCGACAAACCCAAGAAGCCGGACGCTCACACTTCGGCCGCGCCGCCGATGGACTTCTGACAAGACTGCGCCCGGCCGCCTGACGGCCGGGTGCTCCCTCAAGTGCTGCACAAGGAGCCGACCAACACACAAGGGGAACTGAGACCATAATGAGCATGCAGATCGAAGCCGGGCTGCTCTGAACTGGTTCATGCTGGCCTCGAGCTTCGCAACCATCGCATGATTTCGAACGATAGGAGGATGAGATGATCAGAGATCACACCATTGACTCCGCTCGTGCGGGGAAGCACACAAATCGCATCATCCGAAATCTCATGACAGCGTTGCTGGCGTCGGTCCTTACGCTACCCTCGCTGGCCGCATGGGGAATGGAGAGTTCACCGCAACAGGTAGCTACGAAACCCGGCGGCACCCTGACGCTGCCTCCGATCCGTTATCTCGACGCGACACCCTGGATGAAATGGAACGCTTCAACGCCGACGATGAGGATCGATACGCTCGTGTTCCCGAGCGTTACGCCGTGGGGTGTCCTGCAAACTCCCGAGAATCGGGCAAAAGCCTCGCCGAACTTCAGCTGACCGATCCTGTTGGTGGCGCAATGCGGGTTGCGAAATGCGGCCGTCTCCGCCTGGTTGACCTGTCCGGACTGTGGACGATCCCATTCGAAGCTTCGTGATCGAAAGCGAACGGCGGGTCCCTTTCCCATTGCGGAGCGGCTTGAAGGTCCAAAACTGCCCACCGAAGACCATCGGCGGCTGACGCGCCTCCTCACCGAGGCTGAAGTCTGTCTGCAAGGCGTAGCTTCGCGAGCAATCCAAAATTAACCGGGAGAAGATCCTGACAAAATGTTTTGCGGAGGCTCTTGAAATCGACCTCGACTCTTCTATTTCGATTTTTGCCGCCTGCGGCGGTGCCGGTCGCCAGCTCTGGGTCCGGCAGACTGAACAGGGCGCCAGACAGGTGTCTTGCAACGTGTCTTGCGCTTCTTCGTACCATCTTGCTCTTACGAGGACCTGGCTATGAGGACTTACGATTTTGCTCCCTTGTGGCGCTCGACCATCGGCTTCGACCGTCTTTTCGATCTCCTCGACGAAACCCAGCATCGGACCGAGGACAACTACCCGCCCTATAACATCGAGCGACTTGGCGAAGATCGGTATCAGATCTCACTGGCACTGGCTGGTTTCAGCTCGGATGAGATCACGGTGACCGCCGAGCAGAACGTTCTGACGGTGGAAGGCCGCAAGGGCGATAAGGACCAGCACGAATATCTCTACCAGGGCATCTCGGCTCGCCCATTCAAGCGGCAGTTCAACCTTGCAGACTACGTCCAGGTGAAGAATGCGGCGCTCGACAAGGGCCTGCTTCGGATCGAACTTGTCCGCGAAATTCCGGAGGCCATGAAACCCCGGCGCATCGCGATCGGTGGTGGCGCTTCTAGCACGCAAATCACGCAGAAGGCGGCCTAAGCCTCGAAGGCGGCGATGTCATTGTTGCCGCCTTCGTCCCCAGACTCATATCACCGTCTCTCGACGAAAGGAGTAGAAAGGAGACAAAGGATGAGCCAGGTCAATCGTACCATCAAGAATGTTGAGCCCTTCTTCCACGCGGTATCGCACTACAATTCACCCCACGATGTCTTGAACGATCCCAAACTCTCGACGGATGAGAAACGAGTGATCCTGTCGTCGTGGGCGTCCGATATGTACATTGTCGAATCCTATCCGGCCTTGCGCGAAGTCCCCGGCATTCCGCACAGGTTGCGGCTGGACGATATTCTGGCGGCGCTGAAGCAGCTGGATGGTGAAGATAACCCGCCGCCACGCGGGGGATTGGCGATGCGGCAGCCTCGTTTCAGCAAGCTCAATTGCATTGCTCTCGACCAGGCGCAGCGTTCGATCGGTCAGCAAGCGACGACGAGACGGTATCGGCCAATGCAAGCCTCACGCACGCAGAAGCATTCGCGGTGGACGCGCGAGACAAATGTGAGGCGATACCGAAAACTCGTAAACACGCAGCTGACGGACCTCGAACGCAACTTCCTAGAGCGACATAGAGCGACGGCTCGCTGAAGAATTGCGAGGTTGAGCATTGCTAAGCTCTACTTTGGCAGCTGCGATGAAGAGAGAAAGGACTTCTCTCGTGAGCGAAGATAGTGGAGTGAAGCGCAGAACCGCAAATCAAGCCGGGAGGACGCGATGACTTCCGCCTCCTTGGCTCAGGTTAAGATGGGGACCGAAGCCCTCGCTCTCTGTATTGCAGGAGTTCTGTGCGAGCGGGATCCATCGCTTTTGGCCGCCTTCCGAGATAGAATGGAATTGCTCTATCACGTCCTGGACGATCGCGGAGAGCATGAAGCGGCGGCGATGGTTCTCGCGTTTGGGAGAGCTCTGGTTGACCCGGCTTTCAAGCGTTCCTCGAACTAGTCGATACAGCGTGCGAAGCGAGCAAATGACCGGCCTGCAGCGAAGCCGCTAATACGATGGAATAGTGTACCAGATTAATCATCAAACCTGGGAATCCGTTAGAGATTGTATTGCCGCTTCCGATGCCGGCCCGATGATCAGCCAAGCATAGCCAGCGCCGACGGCGCCGTGGCTGCGAACTAGAACCAGCCTAGTGATGGCAGGAAAACCCGGAGAAAAGCCTGTTTCCGATCGAACCCCCGGTTTCGTCAGTTCCGGGACGTTGCAACCATGCCCTTTCTGCGCCTCATCGAATCTTTGGATCAGCAGTGACCTCGAGACGAAGTTCGTTGCCTGCAACAATTGCGCGGCGTTCGGCCCTACCGCGCCGACGATCACCTTGGCCACGGCGCGCTGGAATACCCGCAAAATCTGAGTGAGCGTTGTCCACTTCACCTCGGATGCGTAGGTACGCTGGCTCGAAGTGAGGCGTCCGGAGAAGTGATCGGGCTGGGCGAGCGCCGGCCACATCCGTGCGGCCCACGGGCGACAGCAGAAGCTGCCCCGGAGGCCGTCGAGACGGCGGCCCGCAACATCATCGGAAAGGTCTGAAGACGGACCGGATCGAGATCACGCTGCTGTGCAATAGCTTCCAGCTCGAGATGAAACTGGATCCGGGCAGCGCCCTTCGCGTTACGGCGCTTGCTACTGCTGCGGCGGCTGTCCGTTCGACGCGGAGACGCCGCCGTCCACGGCGACGTTCGCGCCGGTCATGAAGCTGGCGTCGTCGCTCGCGAGAAAGGCGATGACCGCCGCGACTTCCCGTGGTTCGCAGACGCGCCCGAGCGGGATCCTCTCGGCGAACTTCGACAGCAGCTTCTTGTCCTCCATCATGTCGGCGGTCATGCCGGTGCGCGTCAGACTGGGGCAGACCGAATTTACGCGTACGCCTTTCTTTCCGAGATCCATCGCCAGTGCGCGCGTGAGATTGACGACGGCGCCCTTCGCGGCGTTATAGGGACTCATCGACCAATCGCCGCCAGTTCCGGAGACGGAGGCGGTGTTCACGATCGAGCCCTTAGTCTTCTCAAGATGGGGAATGGCGGCCCGGCAGCCGAAGAACACGCCATCGGAATCGGTCGCCATGACCTTCCGCCACTCCTCGTCCGTGATCTTGGACGGATCGCCGCCTTCATGGACCCCCGCATTGTTCACAAGCACGTCGAGTCGGCCGAAGCGCTTCACGGCTGATGCTACCATGCCGTCGACGGCACGCGAGTCCGACACGTCCGCGACATGGGAGAGCGTGTGCTTGGGCGGGAGCTCTGCAGCGACCTTTTCGAGGGCCTCGCGTTGGCGGTCGACGAGCACGACATTCGCGCCTTCGGCCGAGAAACGACGTGCGGTCGCTTCGCCGATGCCTGATGCTGCTCCGGTGACGATGACGACCTTGTCTTCGAAGCGATCCTTCATGTCCGCAATCCTAATCGTCCTGGTTCAGATTTTCGGTATCTCGTCGAGTCCGAGCGTGCCGTCCACCTTCAATGCGGCACGCCCGAGCAGGGAAGCGAACTGAGTTTCGTCCATGTGTGGCGACTCCGATCGGGATGTGGTGCTCGGCGGCAGCGTCGACGGCCCCTGCGGCGGACCGACCTTGGTGGCGGGGCCGCTTGCCGAGCGGACTTGGCGCGCGCCTTCCTCGGCAAGTCTGCCGTCTCCTACGATTTCGGCGACGATCCGCTTGGTCGTCCCGACGAAGGTGTCTTTCGTGCTCACGTCGCGGTCTCCCAGGCTGGTCGGGAACAAACCGACGAGGCGCGTTGCCGTTCCTCAAGTGCGGTCCGACTGCCATCGGGCGTGACCTCGTTGCCTGCAGCGCTTTGTTCCGGGCGCTACATCTTTTCCTTCAGACCCGACTTCAGCAGCCACCGGTTGGCGGGATAGGAGCTCAGGAAGCCGCCCTCGGCCTGGTGGCCGGGCGAACGATAGAGGGAAGCCCGGTGACAGTGGCGCGCGAACGCGAAACATCAAGCGCGCGAGATTATGAAGATCGCCAAAGGACTCGATATGGACGGTCGGCTGCTGGTTGAAGCCAACGACCCAATGCCCTCCGAGTTCGAGATAGTGACGGCCAAATGGAAGGCGCGATCGACCACATCGTCGAGCACGGTTAGCTCATCCCTTTTTCGGGCGCAACGCCCCTACCTCTTTAGGTGTAAGCCCGACTTTGGAGTGAGGTGCAACTTCCGGCTGGGAACGAATGTCCACTTTTTGCACTTGTTATTCGATCTCTCAGCCGCGCCGGTGCACCACCATGAATGCGCATAAGGCAGGCCCGCTGCCAACGCTCCAAACGCAGGAGAATGGCCGCCGCTGGCCCAAGTGTGCGGGCTTTCTCCGTCTCGCACATTCCGTGCTGGATAGCACCAAAGGCGAGACAATACACATTCTCCGATGTGGCTGCGGCGCGATTGTATGGGACAATGGGGGAGTTGACTGGTTAGGCAGCAGTGGCAGACACGAGTGTAACATACTACCGCCGACAAGCGGAGGGCAACCCGAGCGGACCAAGCGATCAGTCCTCTAGATAGGCAGGCATGGCTAAAGTTGGCTGCGGATTGGCTCAGGCTCGCTGAGGACGTTGAGGCGAGACGCGTGTACGTCCTTTTCTTTCCTCCCGCGACGAAGCCATTCACCCAGCCTCGAACTGGTCGGTGATAGTCCCGCCGAGATCGGCACGCGTTCCAGATGATCGCCAAGCTAACGATACGGATTCACTTGCGATGGATAAGGGGATTGAGTATCGAGGTCATCGACTCGCGGTGGTCGAGCAACCCCCGGCGGCGGCTCGTTGGTTGAGATCACGCGCCTGGCCGGGGAGCTGACAGTCCGGACATTGACTTACCAAACCAGTCAGGAAGTGCTGTCCGCGGCAAGAGCGAACGTCGACGGTCATCCCGAGGCCAAGAGGTGAGTGAATTCGCACCTCGACAAACTAACGGCTGCGCATTTTTGCTCTGGATGATCCTAGCGCCGCTCGATCCGCTTCCGGCTGCTGCCGATCTTCTTTACCGAGGCGGCTGACCTGACTGTCTAAGGTTCATAGCGGACTTCATAGTCCTGGCCGCCAGCGACAAGAGCGCGATCCTGTTCGCGTCCGCGGGCAGCCTGCTTCTTCGCCTTTGCCGTTCCGGCCTCCCTCTGATGAAGGCGAACGCGCGGTAGGACTGACAGTTCCACGTGTGCCGGCTATCGCGCTGTCAGCATGAATGTGAGTCATAAAAATAAGATCTCAGTGCGGGCGGCTGAAGTCTTGAAGTGGAGACCCACTCAAACCCCCGAGAAAGCGGAGAACGTGCACACAGGTTCCCGTCAAGGACACTGCGACCATCGATCTCAATCGATCGATCAACATCCATTGAACGGAGTGTGCTCAGGAAATCCCGTACGGCAGCGAGTTCACGCCAGCCAACGACAGGAACGAGAAGCCGCCGAGCGCGAACGCCAGCTCACGGAACGACCATCGCTTTTCGAGGCACTGTTCAAGGCAATCGAGCGCCAGGGTGGCAAAATCAAGCAGAGCGACCGGCGCGAACTCTTTCCCTGCGCAATCTCCCTGAAATACCGCCAGCGGTTGGCGTCACGTTTTCTTCTTTGTTGCTCCTCGTACCGGAGGAGAAAGGCGGCTGACGCCACCGCGCTGGAGCCAGACTCGCAGCCAATAATCTTGATGTGAAGATGATAGATCGCTCGCCCTAAGTTAAGTAGCCCAGCACGCGGATCGCGCTTTTGGAAAGTGCGGCGAGGCCCAGCCCTACGAGAATGAGACTGGCCACTTTGTTGCTCAGTTCGAGACGCCTCTTGCTTAGTCGCGAGCGTGCCGCGGCGACGACGGTGGTCAGGACGGTCCACCACATGACTGATCCAAGAAACACACCAACCATAACGGATGGCACTGCGGCGATGCCGGCCGAAGCATGCAGGACCGCGAAGAACAAGACAATCGTGAGAGGATTGGCCATGCCCAGAACGAGAGCGCTCAGATAGGTATCCGCAAAACGAGATCGAACCTCCTCGGCCGTCGTCGGAAGTCTAACGTCATTCCGCCAGATCCTGATCGCGAACCAGATGAGACTGATGCCGGAGATGGCGCGGAGCAGAAAGACATTCGCAGCTATCCAGGGCTGGGCCAGCGCGCCCGGCCCCAGCACTATGAACGCACTGTATCCGAGGTGTACTGTCGCGGCTCCTAGTCCGGTGGCGAGGCCCCCCGCCATCCCACCGCTGAGTGTTCTCTGGATGCACAATACACCCATCGGACCAATCGGCGCTGCGACCATCAACCCTGAACACACGCCTGTAAGCAATGCCGGTCCAGCCTCTGAGAACCACATGGTGCATTTCCGAAAGAAGGGAAGCTTGCATGTTCTACGCAGAGCGGTTTCCCAGCACGTCCTCCTACCGGGTGAGGATCGGAAGAATTTTTCCACTCGCAGCTAACAGCGGTACAGCGTTTTCACACGGCAAGGGTCGTGGGCGGAAATCAACGCTCATCTTCAACGATGTCGCTTGAGCTTAGAAAGCGGACCCGCCGGGACCATCTCAGCCTCCTGATGTTCCGTTGCTTAGCCCCGGGGGCTTTGCGACGAGGCATTCACCAAAGCGCTCGGCAAATCTCTACCGTTTTCGGTGTTTCACGGGCTACGCTATGCGATCTTTTGCGATCTCAGCCGTCGCTGATGTTGGGGTACGCCGATCGGCCTGGGGTGAAGAACCCCGGCTTGGTCGAGCTCCAGTAACGTCACTCTCACCCGTCCGGGTGACGCGAAAGGAGGGTTTGTGGCGTAAGCTACATTGGATCGTCGTCGGGCCAACATGCAAAAAGTACATCTTGTGAGCGCCATCACAACGTTCCAACGAGCCGTCATTAGAAATCCACTTGTACTGGCTCCGCGTATCAATCAGCTATCGCTGCAATTCAATTGTTAGAGGTCGCGATAACCGCATTTGCCCAAGTTCTTTAATTCGTGTCCTGGAGCGAAGGGCGGCATCTGAAGCACGTTTATTCGGCTCGCTACGCAGCCCTCGTAGTTCAAAACGAAAATGCTTTTCTGGAGTGTACGAAATGAGACGTCCATTGGGTACCGAGCTCAGTACTGAGCATCGATCGCTGGCGCGCCGCTGGGCCAGCGCGATCCCTTCATTCTATTCGACGGTCGCCGTCATTGTGATGATCGCCGCGGCGCTGGTGAGTTCAACGGCTGACAAGGTTACTGCCGAGGCCAACTCTGAATCGAAGGGTGTCTTGCGGGATCAATCGGGCGCACGGCCGTACAGGGCGCCGCTATACGGATCGTTACCCAACTTGGCTGCCGCTTGCGAAGCCCAGCAGCCGTGCATGGGTCTGGGGCAAACTCGGCCGTCAGACCCCGCAGCTGAAAGGGTCAGCAACGGGCCCAGCAGCCGACCATTGATCGTGCGGGTCTTAATCAAGCGCTAGTGCGTGGCACAGTTGTTGACGCATGGCTCGTGTTTGGCGTCCGCCTCGGCTCTATGAGTAAAAATGTGAATTTCCCCTCGTGCCGGCAAGGCTGTGGTTCGCTATTCGTGTTGACCGGCATCCTTCCTGGCCGTCTCCCTTTCTCCGATTTGCCCCTGCAGTCGGTGTGGCGCCCCCGCCACAGCACGCGCCGCGGGCCCAGTCGGAGCAGACATCTTTCCGATCATCCGCAACCCAATTTCGCGGACAGCACTCGGGAAGTTGTGGCGCCAGAAGCTAGATCACTCGTGCATCCGACACGATTACGCTCTCTTGCGGATTGACGCCAAGTCTTCCGCTCTTTGTGATAAGCTCGTACGATAGGCACACTGGCGTGATTGGGGGAGCGACCATGCGGCACCGACCAGCCGTCGAACAGGTCATCGACTCCATCTACGATGCGGCAACGGATCCGCAGGGTTGGTCGCACGCGCTGCATCGGCTCGGCGATCGGTTTGGCGGCTCGCCTGCCATCATCTGGCTTCAATCGCTGCCGGACCGCCCGATCTTCAGCGCGATCGCACGTCTTGATGAAGAACTACAGCCGGTCTTCTTCACGCGCTATGCAACGCCGCAGACCAATCCGGCCATCCCGCACCTTCTGAGGGCGGCTCAAGCGCGACCCTTTGATTTCGTCGCAGCCATGGGTGGTCGCAACGTCTTTCACAAGACAGAGATCTATTCGGATCTGTTTGTGCCGCAGCGGATCTGGAGCCGCTCGGCGGCGATCATCTTTCGCGAGGGCGGCACGTTTGCGCCCCTCCTTGTGCAAGGACCCGTGGGCTGCGAACCACTGACCGCGGCGGAAAACGAGGAATTGGCATTCCTCCTGACACACATGGCGCGGGCGCTGCGCGTGACGGCGCGACTCAAGCGGGAAAGCATCGAACGGGAGGCCATCGCTGTCGTAGTTGAACGCCTCGGAACGGGAGTCGCGCTCGTCGACAAGTCCGGCAAGGTGATGTGGATGAATCCGGCCGCACAAGAGATTGCCCGCAACAACAATGGTCTGTCGGTCAAGACAGGACGGCTGACCGCCAGCCTCCCTGGAGAGCAGAGGATGCTTGAGCGATTGCTCGCCGCAGCTTGTGACCCCGCACGGCGCGGCGGAGGAGTAATCGGCGTATCGCGGCCATCCGGTGATGCGCGATACGGCGTGGAAGTCTGCCCACTATCGGCCCGGAGCAGCGATTTTGCGATACCAGGCGCAGCCCTGGTCTTCATCAATGATCCGCATCGGCCATCGCAAGCGCCAGTTGGAGCGCTTGCCGCCATATACGATCTCACGCCCGCCGAAGCGAGAGTTGCCATCGCGGTCGCCTCGCAGCCAACCTCGCACAAGGTTGCCGATAGTCTAAAACTTTCGCAAAACACGGTGAAAACTCACTTGCGTCACATATTCGCCAAGACTGGCACCAGCAGTCGGGTCGAGTTGGTGCGGCTCTTGACGTTGATGTAAGTCCTCATTGTTCGCTACCGGCCACGGACCTCCCTTGCGCCGGAACTTGGACGTGCCAGGTCGGACGAAACACAGCGTCCGCGCGATCGGCCTGGGGGCCAAAGTCCAGACGCGGCGCGCCGAACGATATCTTGAGCGCGATGATTGGATATGACAAACGTCATGATACGCGGCTAAATTAGGTTTTTGAGGCTCACTTTACTGTTTTAACCCCATGTGAACTCATGAACTCGGGTGAGTTTCCATACGAGTTCTCGGATTGGGTGGACACGCAGATCGCCGCGGTCAAGCGTCCTACGGGAATTGCCAAATTCGGGCCGTTGGCAGGTGCGAGAGATAGGCGGCTAATCTATGGCACGCTCCAGCTGTTCGTCAGCTATAGATGCAATCTACCAGGCCGCAGCTCGGCCAGAATTGTGGGCTGCAACATTGGAGATGGTCGCTGACTACCTTGGAGCCGACAGGGGCATGGTGCTGTATCTATCGACCTCGCGAGATCGCAATTTCATTGTCCATAGACGTCTGCGCGAGGACCTGAACGAGCTCTTTCTGCAGCACTACACCGACAATCCGTATGCGTTCGCGCGTGCGCCGATCGGCAAAGCATTGGCGACCGACGCGCTCATAGAGAAACAGAATTTCCGTCACAGCGC